>Ga0256913_10000289_pt1 | contig 25069 bp, 19 predicted proteins | sample Axial_MatmetaG_FD_185970 | JGI IMG/M metagenome (GOLD analysis project Ga0256913, IMG submission 185970) | Deep-sea worm associated microbial mat communities from Axial Seamount, Juan de Fuca Ridge, Pacific Ocean - Axial_Mat | ecosystem: Environmental > Aquatic > Marine > Oceanic > Microbial... | reverse complement strand
AAGTGCGCTTACCCAGCAGGAACCTGATGCTTCCAGCTTTCCAAGTGGCGGAATTCGAAATACTTTCGAAGCCCGTGGTTATACAGCGTGGGATCCTACCTCTCCGGCATTTATTATGGATAATACGCTTTGTATCCCTACCATATTTGTTTCGTATACAGGGGAATCGTTAGATTATAAAACACCTTTGCTTAAATCGTTAATGACATTGGATAAAAGCGCCAAAGCGGTTTGTCAGTTTTTTGATAAAAAGATTGAAAAGGTTTATGCAACGCTGGGTTGGGAACAGGAATACTTCCTTGTCGACGATGCCCTTTTTGCTGCAAGGCCTGACCTTGTGCTAACAGGTAAAACTGTTTTTGGTCATTCTTCAGCAAAGGATCAGCAACTATCCGACCACTACTTTGGCACAATCCACGAAAGGGCATTGGCGTTCATTAAAGATTTGGAGATTGAAGCTCATAAACTGGGAGTTCCATTGAAAACACGTCACAACGAGGTAGCTCCTTCGCAGTTTGAGTGTGCGCCTGTTTATGAAGAAATAAATGTGGCTGTCGATCATAACCAGCTGCTGATGCATTTGCTTGATAAAATTGCCCGCCATCATCATTTTAAGGTTTTGCTTCACGAAAAACCATATGCAGGAGTTAATGGTTCCGGTAAACATAATAACTGGTCGTTGGCCACTGATACGGGTGTGAACCTGTTATCGCCCGGAAAAACTCAAAAAGACAATTTCCGTTTTATTACCATTATGGTCAATATCCTCAAGGCAGTTCACGATTATGAAGAGCTGCTTCGTGCCAGTATTGCTTCCGAAGGCAACGATTTACGTTTGGGAGCCAATGAGGCACCTCCGGCTATTATTTCTGTTTTTATTGGCGAGCAAATTAGCAGAACGCTGGATACTATTGAGAAGATGCCATCGAGAAAATCTTTGGGGAATAATCACAGTGTTGCATCACTAGATATTCCAAAGATTCCTGAAATTCTGCTCGACAATACAGATCGTAACAGAACATCTCCATTTGCTTTTACCGGTAACAAATTTGAGTTTCGTGCGGTAGGTTCAACAGCCAATACGGCCAAACCAATGTTTGTATTGAACACGATTATTGCTGAGCAGCTAGGTAAGTTTAAGATTGATGTTGAAAAAGAAATTGCAAAAGGCTTGAAGAAGGATGATGCAATTTTTAACGTTATTAAAAAATATATAAAGGAGTCAAAATCTATCCGTTTTGAAGGGAATTCGTATAGTAAAGAATGGGAAAAAGAGGCTGCCCGCAGAGGGTTGTCTAATAACAGAACCACTCCGGAAGCCATCAAAGCGTTTCTTGCTAAAAAATCGGTTGATCTGTTTGTCAGACATAATGTACTGAATAGCGTTGAGTTAAAAGCTCGCCATGAAATTAAGTTGGAAAATTATACAAAGAAGCTTCAGATTCAATCGAGAGTAATGGGGGATTTGGCAATAAACCATATTTTGCCAACAGCTATTCAATATCAGAACCGTTTGATTGAGAATGCCCGAGGACTGAAAGAGGTTTTGGATTCAAAGACTTTTGTGAAGCTATCGCGTAACCAGCTTAACACCATCAAAGAGATTTCGGATCATGTTTCAAATATTAAAGAGTATGTTGCTGAAATGGTTGAAGCAAGAAGACTTGCGAATCGTATTGAAGATATTGAAAAGAAAGCAGGAGCATACAAGGATAATGTGTTACCTTATTTTGAGAAAATCAGATATCATGTTGATAAACTTGAGTTGCTGGTTGACGACGAAATATGGCCATTACCTAAATACCGGGAGCTGCTTTTCTTGAAGTAGGAAGAGGCTTGGAGGATTAAGCTGCCCTTTCAGGGCGCTATGTTTGCTGTGCAAATTCCTGAGGCTTACACCTCAGATTGAAATAAGTTGGGCTTTTAGCCCGCTTTGTTGTAAATTGAATTGTTTAATTAGCCCTGCAAGGGCAAATTAATTCAGTCGAAAGCAACGTTTTTGGTATATTTGTAAGGGCAATTATAAAACATGGAAATATGTCACAATCATTATCAAAATTGTTTGTTCATGTTGTGTTTCATACCAAATACAACAAACCAATGATTCGTCCTAAAGAAGAGCACGAGTTATATGCATATATTGGTGCTATAATAAAAGACAATCAATCCATTCCTATTGTTATTAATGGAGTTGATGATCATATTCATATTTTGTTTGTAATGTCAAAGAACATTGCGCTGGCCAAGATTGTTGAAGAAATCAAACGTCATAGTTCAAGATGGATAAAGACAAAAAGTGATCATTATGCCAATTTTGCCTGGCAGGGAGGATACGGTGGGTTTTCGGTGAGTCCGTCATTACATGATAGAACCAAAAGGTATATTGAGAATCAAAAACAGCACCATCACAAGCAAACCTACAAAGAGGAATATGTGATGTTTCTAAAAGAGTATGGTATTGATTATGACGAGCGGTATTTATGGACGGATTAAGCTGCCCTTTCAGGGCGCTATATCCGCTGTGTAAATATTTGAGCCTTACTTCAGTTTGAAATAGATTGGGCTTCCAGCTTGCTTTATTGTAAATTGAATTGTTTAATTCGCCCTGTAAGGGCAAATTAATTCAGCTAAAAGCAATGTTTTTGGCAAATTGCAGAATATTTTCGCCCTGTAAGGGCAAATTAATTCAGCTAAAAGCAACGCTTTTGGCGTATTAATAAAAAAGATTGTTAAATGAATACAGAATTAATATTCAAATATTTTCCCGATTTATCGGAACGGCAAAAAGAGCAGTTTACACAGCTTAAGTCGTTATACGATTTTTGGAATCAGCAAATCAATGTGATATCCCGGAAGGATATGGATTCTTTTTACCTTCATCACGTTTTACATTCGTTAGCCATTGCAAAGGTTACAACCTTTAAAGATTATACCGAGGTTATGGATGCCGGTACCGGGGGAGGTTTTCCGGGAATACCATTGGCAATTCTTTTTCCAAAAGCAAAATTCTATCTTGTTGACAGCATAGGTAAGAAAATCAAAGTTGTGAATGAAGTTGCGCGCGAGCTCAATCTGGATAATGTTGAAGCTGAGCAGTTACGTATGGAGCAGGTGGACCGTACTTTCGATTTTATAGTAAGCCGTGCTGTTACCGACCTTGAAAAATTTACCCGTTGGACATTTTATAAAATTCATAAGCAGTCGTTCAACAAGGTTAAAAATGGAATTTTGTATTTGAAAGGAGGTGATATATCAGATGAGCTAAAACGGGTTCGTAATCTGAAGAAGGCCCATGCTAAAATCTACTCTATTTCGGATTATTATAGCGAAGCATTCTTTGAAACCAAACAAGTGGTTCATGTTTTTAAGTAAGAATCAATCTAATTTTCCCATCTAAATAGGTGTGCAAAGAATTAATTTCTATTTTCGTACACTTTTCAGATATTATTAATTCATTAAAATAATTGTTATGACAGAAGCAATACGCGAAACCTTGAGAGATTCGAAAGCTGCCAGGTGGACAGCGCTTGGAATTCTTTCCTTTACAATGTTTGCCGGTTACTTGTTTACCGAAATCATTTCTCCGATAAAACCTTTACTTGAATCAACCTATGGCTGGACCAGTTCCGATTTTGGTACAGTGGTTAGTGCTTACGGTTGGTTTAATGTATTTTTCTTTGCCTTGATTTTTGTAGGGATTTTGTTGGATAAATTTGGTATACGGTTTAGTACATTAAGCTCAGCCGGTATTATGGTGGTTGGTGCATTAATTAAGTATTATGCATTTGCCGGAACTTTTGACCCCGAGGCAACAATGTTTGGAATGAACCTCAGAGTGTTTTATGCATCCATTGGTTACGCAATTTTTGGTGTGGGTGTTGAGTATGCCGGTATTACGGTTTCAAAATCCATTGTGAAGTGGTTTAAAGGAAAAGAGATGGCTCTGGCCATGGGTATGCAGGTTGCAATTGCTCGTTTGGGCTCATTTGTTCCTTTGGCTTTCGGAGCAAAAATTGCAAAGGAATTCAGTATTCCAAGTTATCTTTTATTAGGTGTTGTTTTCCTGCTCATTGGACTTATTTCATTTTTTATCTATAACACAATGGATAGAAAACTGGAAAAAGAAGATGCTGAGAGTAGCGAAATGGATACTGACGATGAATTTAAATTTTCAGACCTTGGTGTTATTCTAACCAACAAAGCTTTCTGGTATATCGCAATCTTATGTGTGCTGTTCTACGGTGCTGTTTTCCCATTTTACAAGTATGGTCCCGACTTGATGGTAAATAAGTTTGGTGTACCTGATGATTGGGCAGGATCCATTCCAAGTCTTGTTCCTTTTGGCACCATCTTTTTAACTCCGTTTTTTGGCGGCATTTACGATAAAAAAGGAAAAGGTGCTAATATTATGATTTTAGGTGCAGTGATGCTTATTGTTGTTCACCTGATTTATTATTTGCCCTTTATCACAAGCGTTTATGTTGCTATTGCAAACGCTATTCTTTTGGGTATTGCTTTTTCTCTTGTTCCTTCAGCAATGTGGCCATCTGTTCCAAAAATCATTCCTGAGAAACAACTGGGTTCAGCGTATGCTACTATCTTTTATATCCAAAACTGGGGATTAATGGGAATACCTTTTCTTGTAGGAAAAGTATTGGATGCAACAAACCCGCAGGTTGTTCAGGCCATTAAAGATTTGAATTCAAAACTTACTGCTCAGGGGCTTACACCTGATCAAATTCAGGTTAAAATAACAGAGTTGAAAGCTGCCGGAGAGTTTCCTCTCTACGACTATCAGCAAACCTGGCTAATTTATGTAGGTCTTACTTTCCTGGCACTTATTTTTGCATTCCTGCTAAAAATGGAAGACAAGAAAAAAGGTTATGGATTACAGTTACCAAATATAAAAAGCTAAATTTTAGATATTTTAAGAAAAGGGGTGGCGATATGTCACCCTTTTTTCGTTTTGAGCCGTAATAATTTTGTATTTTCGGCAATTCTTAAACGAACCCTATTAATGTAAACTTATTAAACAATAGAGAAATGAGTAAAGAAATATTAAACCTCGAACCAAAAGAGCTGTGGAAACACTTTTACAGCCTGACACAGATTCCTCGTCCTTCAAAAAAAGAAACTCAGGTAATTGAGTTTATGAAAAAATTTGGAGAAGACCTTGGTCTTGAAACCATCGTTGATGAAGTAGGAAACGTTATCATTAAAAAACCGGCTACCGAAGGTATGGAAGACCGTAAAGGAATCATCCTTCAAGGACACCTTGATATGGTTCCTCAAAAAAATTCAGATACTGATCATGATTTTGAAAAAGATCCTATCGATGCATATGTTGATGGCGATTGGGTAACAGCTAAAGGTACAACCCTCGGTGCTGATAATGGAATGGGTGTGGCTGCTGCTATGGCAGTACTTGAGGCAACCGATTTGGCACATGGTTCTATTGAAGCCCTTATGACCATCGATGAAGAAACAGGAATGACTGGTGCCGAGAATCTGAAGCCAGGAATATTGGATGGTGATATCTTATTGAACCTTGACTCGGAAGATGAGGGTGAACTTTATATTGGATGTGCCGGTGGTGTTGATACCACGGCTACTATGGAATATACTGAAGAAGAAACTCCGGAAAACATGACAGGATATAGTATTGCTGTTAAAGGTTTAAAGGGTGGTCATTCAGGATTGGATATTAATCTGGGACGTGGTAATGCAAACAAAATAATGAACGCATTGCTGATGACAGCCTGTGAGAAATTTGGACTTCGTTTAGCCGAATTACAGGGTGGAAGTCTGCGAAATGCTATTCCTCGTGAATCATTTGCTACAGTTGTTGTTCCTGCTGACAAGGCTGATGATTTTATGAAATTTGTTGAAGAATTCACTTCTATCGCTCAGGATGAGTTCAAAGAGGCTGATGCAGGGTTGGAGATTGTTGTTGAAGCTACTGATGCTCCTGCTAAAGTTATGGATAAAGATGCACAAGCTAAATTGTTTAAGGCAATTGCCGAAGCCCCAAATGGTGTTATAGCCATGAGTGAGTCGGTAGAGGGTATTGTTGAAACATCAACAAACCTGGCCATTGTGAATGTTAAAGATGGAAAAATTGATGTTGCCTCATTGCAGCGCAGTTTGGTTGACTCTGACAGAGATAAGATTGGTGAGCAGATGAAGAAAGTGTTCCTGGACAATGGATTTAATGCCACTAATGAAGGTGCTTACCCTGGCTGGAAACCAAATCCTGATTCTGACATTTTGAAAGAGATGAAAGAGAGTTACAAAAATAAATATGGTAAGGTTCCTGAAGTAAAAGTTATCCATGCAGGTCTTGAGTGTGGCCTTTTAGGTTCAACTTACCCAAATTGGGATATGATTTCGTTTGGGCCAACCATCCGTTTCCCTCACTCTCCTGATGAGAAGGTGAACCATACGACAGTGCAGAGATTCTGGGACTTCCTGGTGGAAACGTTGAAGAACGCTCCTAAAAAATAGGATATAAACTTTTCCAAAGTTATTTAGCGAAGCAAACAACTTTGGAAAAGTTGTAATAATTTTTGATTCACTTTTTGTTTATATCAAAAATTGCTCTATTTTTGCACTCCCAAAATTTGAAGAACAATGAAACGTACATTTCAACCATCAGTAAGAAAAAGAAAGAATAAGCACGGATTCCGCGAAAGAATGTCTTCGGTTAACGGTCGTAAGGTTGTTAAAGCCAGAAGAGCTAAAGGAAGAAAGAAACTTACCGTTTCTGACGAGCGTAAATAATTCGGCGGTTATTCGCTTTTTTTCATAAACTGAATTAAAGATCTATTTAAGGAGGTGTGCATTCCGCACCTCCTTTTTTTGTTGGTACACGTCAGTGTCAAAGCAAAAATCAATAAATTAGCAGACTTTTATTTTTATGTCCGATTGGGCATGTTTCAAGATTTTATTAAATGGAAGTTTTATTAAAGATTGTTCTGTTTTTTTTCATTCTGAGTTTTCTTGGAAGGTTGTTCTTCAGGTATGTAATGCCCTGGTGGCTGAAACGATACGTGACTAAGAAACAAAAAGAGTTCAATCAGCAGTTTTATAATAACGGGCAACCGAAGCCTGAAGGAGAAACCAGTATCCATAAAGACCCCGAAGATGCTAAGGTTAATCCAGAAGTAGGAGAGTATATCGACTTTGAAGAAATTGACGATAACAACGATAACAATAAACTATGAAAAGAGATTTAGTTAAAAAGGTAGCGCCATTTCTAGCAGCTATTTTTGTTTTTATGGCCATAACGCTGGTTTATTTTTCACCTGTACTTGAGGGTAAAAAATTGAAACAGCATGATATTAAGATGTGGAAAGGGATGTCGAAAGAGGTAGTTGACTTCCGTGATAAAACAGGTGAAGAACCTCTTTGGACCAACTCAATGTTTGGTGGTATGCCAGCCTGGCAGATTTCGGTAGTTTATTCTTCGAACCTTGTAAAGCAGGTTGATAAAGTCATGAAACTTGGACTTCCTACTCCTGCAAATTTGTTTTTTCTATACTTCATTGGTTTTTTTGTTTTGTTACTTGTGTTACGGGTCGACCCTTGGCTAAGCCTGGTTGGTTCGATAGCTTATGCATTTTCCACTTATTTTTTGATTATTCTGGGAGCCGGGCATAATTCGAAGGCACATGCCATTGCTTATATGGCACCGGTATTGGCAGGAATAATATTGACTTACAGGGGTCAGCTAATGAAAGGTGCTCTGTTGTTTGCATTGGCGCTGGCTCTTGAGATGAATGCCAATCACCTTCAGATCACCTATTATTTAGTTTTTATAGTGTTGATTTATGGTGTCTATAAATTAATTGATTCGGTAAAGCATAAACAGCTGCCAGCCTTTGCAAAAGCAACTTCTATACTCATGATTGCAGCATTGCTTGCTGTGTCAACAAACATAACTAACTTATGGGCTACATGGGATTATGGTAAAGATACCATGCGTGGTAAACCTGAACTTACTAAGGAGAAGGAGATTAAATCGGAAGGGTTGGATAAAGATTATATCACCAGTTGGAGTTATGGAATTGGTGAAACTTGGTCATTATTTATTCCTGATGTAAAAGGAGGTGCTTCGGGTTACCTTGGGAACAGACCTGAGGTTAAAGAGGCTGATCCGTCCTATCGTAAGGTTATTTCGCAGCAAAACGGATATTGGGGTGATCAGCCTGGAACATCAGGACCTGTTTATGTTGGAGCTTTTGTAATGTTCTTCTTTTTGTTGGGGTTCTTTATTGTGAAAGATAGATTTAAGTGGCCTTTGCTGATTGCCACTTTGCTTTCTGTTTTGCTTGCATGGGGTAAAAACTGGATGCCTTTTACTGATTTCTTTATTGATTATGTACCTGGTTATAATAAATTCAGAACTGTATCAATGATTCTGGTAATTGCTGAATTAACGATACCTGTGCTTGCTTTTATGGCTATTAACGAGGTTATTAAAGCCCCATCTGTTATAAACAAGAAGGTTAACCTTCGATTTGTTTCCATTTCTGCATTTTATCTATCACTGGCTTTAACTGCCGGTGTTGCTTTGCTGTTTTGGATTACACCAACCACCTTCTTTAGTTTCTTCAGTCAGTATGAGTTGCAGCAATTTAATCAGTTAAAGCAGTCAAATGATCCTGCCCAAATTACAACTTTCATGGATAATCTTGAAAGAGTCAGGATTGCTATCTTTAAGGTAGATGCTTTAAGGAGTTTATTGTTTATCATTGCAGCAGCAGGGCTTCTGTGGGCTTATTCTGCCAGAAAGATCAACAAATCAATCTTTTTACTTGTGTTAGGCGTGATGTTAATTGCCGACCTTTATCCGGTTAACAGAAGGTACCTTAACAATGATAATTTTGAAAGGAAATCAAAAGTTGATAACCCATTCCAAAAAACAGCTGCTGACAGTTATATTCTTCAAGATAAAGATCCTGATTATCGAGTACTCGATTTAACAAAGAACATTTTTAACGATGCCAGTACCTCTTATTTTCATAAATCTATCGGTGGATATCATGGAGCGAAATTGCAACGATATCAGGATTTGATTGAATACTATCTTTCTTCTGAGATTAAGAGTTTGCTTTCGGTGCTGAAAAGTAACCCGTCACCTGAAAGCATAGATTTGGCACTTAGTAATTCGTTTGCGCTGAATATGCTGAATACAAAGTATATTATTTTTAATCCTGGTGTTAATCCAATTGAAAACAGGTTTGCGTTTGGTCATGCCTGGATTGTAAACGATTTTAAACTGGTTGATAATGCGGATCAGGAAATTGCTGAAATGGGTAAAACGGATCTCAAAGCAACAGCTGTTATCGACAAACGTTTTGCCGGTCAGGTGCAGGGCAGAACTTTTAATTCTGATGCTTCGGCAACTATTGAACTTAAGTCGTATGCCCCCAATAAGCTTGTTTATGATTTTGAAGGTAGTAAGGATCAGCTAATTGTTTTTTCAGAGATTTATTACGATAAAGGTTGGGATGCTTTTATTGACGAAAAAAGATCGCCATATTTAAGAACCGATTATGTTTTGAGGGCAATGGTAATTCCGGCTGGAAAACATACTGTTGAGTTTAAGTTTGAACCAAAAATATGGACTGTTGGAAATGTAGTTTCATTGATCTCTTCGTTGCTGTTGTTAATTCTTGTGGTTGTTGTATTGGTAATGGAAATCAAAAAGGCTTTTGCCAAAGGAAACGAATAGTTTAGTATATGAAGAAGGTTCTTATTATAACCTATTATTGGCCTCCAAGCGGAGGTGCCGGGGTTCAACGGTGGCTTAAATTTGTTAAGTATTTAAGGGGCTTTGGCTGGGAACCGGTGATATTTACTCCTGAAAATCCTGAAGCACCAAGCGTTGATGCTTCTTTGATAAATGATGTTCCTGATGGTGTTGAAGTAATAAAAAATAAGATTTGGGAGCCATATTCTTTTTATAAAAAGTTTACAGGAAAAAGAAGCGGGGAAAAGATGCAGGCGGGTTTTCTTTCTGAAAAGAAAAGTAAATTTGAATTTTTGGAAGGAGTAGCTGTTTGGTTGAGGGGGAATTTATTTATACCTGATGCACGTAAGTACTGGATTAAGCCATCCGTAAAGTTATTGGTAAATTATCTTAACCTACATCCTGTAGATATAATCGTTAGTACAGGGCCACCGCATAGTGCTCATATGATTGCATTGGGGCTTAAGGAAAAGCTTAATATTCCCTGGCTGGCAGATTTTCGAGATCCCTGGACAAATATTGACTTTTACAAAGATTTGAAGTTGAGTAAATATGCTGATAGGGTTCATCATAAGATGGAGAGGTCTGTTTTGAAAAAGTCTGATGTGGTAACGGTTATAAGCCGTGGTATGGAGCAAGACTTTTTGTCAATACATAAACGTAAATATGAGGTAATTCCTAATGGCTTTGATCCGGAAGATGCTGTACAAGCTTCGGACAGTAATAAAGTTTTAAAGGAAAAGTTTGTACTGGCTCATGTGGGATCTTTAAATAAAGACAGGAATCCTGTTAATTTATGGCGGGCAATTAAGGAGCTAATTAAAAAAGATGATGATTTTAGTGAAGCGTTAGAGATTAGAAATGTTGGGAAACTTGATTTTACAGCAGTGGAAGCTTTGAAAGAGTTTGGATTGATAAAGTATTTGAATAAAATTAGTTATTTGTCGCATCATGATGTTATTGCGCAACAACAAAGGGCTGCATTGCTGTTGCTACTTGTTAACCGTACTCCTAATGCTAAATTGATTGTAACCGGGAAAATATTTGAATATTTGATCTCAGACAGGCCAATTTTATGCATTGCACCGCCGGATGGTGATGCTGCAGCAATTATAAAAAACACAGGTTGTGGCGAAATATTCAATTTTGATGAAGTGGACGGAATAAAACGCTACCTGGAAAATGCATTTGAGAAGTTTAAAAATAATAAATTACATCCGAATTGTAAAAACGTTGAACAGTATGACCGGAAAACACTTACGGAGAAAATGACAAATCTGTTTAATAGATTTGTTTAAAACGCAATTTAAGTTTTCTTTAGAATATTATTTACAAAGTTAGCCAGGTCATATTTCTCATCATTAAAAACATTGTAAAGCTCATTCATCATTAACTTTTTAGAACTGATGAATTTCTTTTTAACAATTGCTTCAATAAAGATATTTACGGCAATTTTACCTTCCAAAGTAACTTTTTCTGAAATATAGTTTGTGAAAAAGCCCTTTCCAATTAGCAGACCCAAGGTTCTGTTTCTACTCATGTCGTTAAGGGCTGTTAAACTAAAATCACCAAAACCACAATATTTGAACATCGTTCCTTCTTTGCCACCAAACTTGCTAATAATGTAGCGCATTTCGTTTATGGCATTTGTGAGAACCAGCGAACGCAGATTAGGTGAATCAAAATGAGCATCCACTATGCCAACAATAATGGCATAAATATTTTTTAAGATACTTGCCAGTTCAGTACCAACAACATCATTTGTATAATCAAGGTAAATGCTGGTGTATCCAAATATTTCCTTAAATAAATCAAAGTATTTATCCTTTTTTGATGCAATGGTAAAAGCAGTAGGCATCTGGTTAATGATTTCCCTTGCGAAAGAAGGCCCCTTCATGCTTATTACCTGATTGTCAATAACTCTTGAGATGCACTGAGGTATTGTGCTGTGTCCTTTCCCAAACCCTTTGGCTAAATTTACAATAACAGCATCTTTTCTGAAATGCGATTTGTTTTTCTCTATATAATTTATAATAACATTCGAAGGAATGCCTAAAAAAATTATTTGGGCATTGTTTAGTACAGAAATATCAGAAGTTGCCCTTAAAGCCGGATGCAATCTTATATTCGGAAAATACTTAACATTTACATGAGCTTTATTAATGGATGCAATCACATCCTTTTCTATCGATAATAGCTGAATGTCGTACTTTTCTTTTTCAGCCAGTACATTGCCGATAGCAGTAGAAATTGCCCCGCTGCCTATAAATACTATTCTTTTTGGTTCAAGCATAGAGAAAGAATTCTTGTTGTAGGTGACAAAGGTAAGGAAATAATAGGAAGGAGGTAATTGCATATCGCCAATAATCGTATATCAAGCTTTAATTGAAGAGTTGTTTGATTGCTTTAGATGAATCTTTGAAAGCTTTCAATATGCGGTACTAAAAAAGATAGACAAACTATATTTAGAATAAAGTTTTTATTTGCCTTTTTTTTTCATCTTTGCTAAATAATTCAGCATTCTTTTTTTATGAAGCAATTCATTTTCAAAATTTTTAGATTTACAATTCGATTATTCTATATTCTCAGCAAATATTTCGTAAAGGAAGAATTTGTAATAATTGCTGGTTATAAAGCACGATATTTAAATGGAAATAATTTGTATTTGTTTGAATATCTTGAAAGTATTGATACAGAGTTTCAGTATTATTTTTACACTAAAGATAAGGTTGTTTATTCTAATTTAAAGCATCAGTACTCTAAAAATGTGCTGTATTCATATAGTTGGAGAACGCTTATGAAATTAGTGAAGGCAAAGGTGTTAGTTTTGATTAGCGGTCCTGATGATTTATCGCCATTTCCTTTGTTTGCTGATAAAAAGATAGTGAATCTTTGGCATGGTATCCCAATGAAAAAAATAGGATATGAAAGTCTTAAGAATGTTAATAGCTCCTTTGATTTGTTTGCAAAATCAATTGATATTTATACTGTTTCTTCTGATTTTGATAAAGAAATTATTGAAAATGCTTTTCGTCTTGACAAGAGTAAAGTTAGAATTACTGGTCTTCAGAGTAATGATTACTTTAATAATCCTCAAGATGAGATTTTAAAATATGCACCTTTTTTAAATAAGCATAAGATAATTCTTTACGCTCCTACTTTTCGGGAAGCGGGAATGAGTGAAAAAGAATTTATTGATTTATTTCCAATTGAAGAGTTGCATGAAGTGCTTGAAAGGTACGATGCATACTTTTTGTTTCGGAGTCATATTAATACAAAAGCAGGGCGGGTTTTGGAGAGCTATCCTAGAATCAAATCTGCTTCAAGTAGCGAGTTTCCGGTGGCACAGCCTTTACTTTATTATACTGATATTCTAATAACGGATTATTCAGGAATCTTCTTTGATTTTCTGTTGATGGACAGACCAATAATTTTTTATAATTATGATTATCTAAACTATATTAAGCATAGGGGTTTAATTATGAATTATGAAGAGAATACTCCTGGTATGAAAGTACAAACAAAGAAAGGAGTTTTAGAAGCAATTGAGAAATATTTGGAGATGCCTGATAAAGATATTAAGGTTCGTAAATTATTGAAAAGGAGATTTCACAAATATACAGATGGAAAAGCCTGTGAAAGAACATATGAAATAATTAAGGAGTTGATGTAATGGGAATTGTAGTTAGACAAGGACTTAAAAATGCTCTTTTCACATATTTAGGGTTTATTATTGGGGGTGTTTACACTGTTTTGTTAGTGCCAAAAGTTTTTAATTCGCATCCTGAGCATTGGGGAACTGCTAGGTATCTTGTATCATATGCAATGATATTAGTTCCGTGGGCACAACTTAGCTTACCCAATGTTATTATCAGGTATTTTCCTGTCTTTAAAGGTGATAGCAGAAAAGACTTTATGTTTTTTGTGCTTTTTTGGTTGATGTTTGGAATAGGGATTAGTTCTTTTATTATTCTGGTCTTTTCTAATCTATGGTTTAACGCTGAAACAACTACATTAATTTTAGAGAACAGATATTTAGTGTTTCCAATTTTTATTGGGTTCGTACTTTTTGAAGTTGCTGCTGCAGTATCGAAATCTCTGTTGAAATCAACCATTCCTGTGTTTCTTAAAGAATTTTTACTTCGGTCAAGTGTGATGGTTTTGATTTTGCTTTATTGGTTTAATGTGATTAGTTTTAATACGTTTATTCATATTTTTGCGCTCAATTATATTATTAATTTCCTTATTCTTTTTAGCTATTTATATTATCTCAAGGTTTTAAAGTTTAATATTAATTTTAAAATACTTAATAGTTCCAGATATATACCTTTGTACATTTATGCTGCGTTTAGTATACTAAGTACCGGAGCAGCCATGATATTACTTAATGTTGATACATTAATGATTAATCATTATCTAACACTTAAAGATGTTGCTGTTTATGGGCCATCAATTTATATAGCAAGTGCTATTATCGTTCCGTCAAGAGCTTTGCAAGCAATTATAGCACCTGTTGTAGCAAAGGGATGGGTAGATAATAGTATTGATTTAATAAGAGACCTTTATAGAAAATCTGCGATAGCACCTTTAAGCATTACAATATTTCTATTTCTGTTAATTTGGATAAATATTGATCTGGTAATGGATTATTTTGGGAAAACTTTTGGACAAGGAAAGTACATTGTTTTATTCATTAGTTTAGGTCATATTGTAAACATTGCAACGGGGATAAATGGTACTATAATTAATACTTCCAAATATTACAAGGCTGATCTCTATTTTCAGGTCTTGCTAGTCTTTATGACCGTCCTAATGAATATTATTTTTATTCCAATCTATGGTCTAAACGGTGCTGCTCTTGCTACAGGAATTACTCTTGGGGTTCATAATACACTTAAGTCTATTTATGTATATTACAAATTTAATATCCATCCATTTAGTGTTAAAACTATATATGTTTTGGTTGTTGGTATTGTGTTATTTCTTTTAATACAAGATTTGCCTGTAATATACAATCTTTTACTTAGTTCTGTTATCTATTCTATTTTTGTTGCCATTGTTTATTGGGTTGTTGTTTATTATACAAACATTTCAGAAGATGTTAATTACCAAATTAATAGAATATTTAAAAGATTATTTTAAGTGATGAAAAAGGTAGTTTTACTTATATATACAAATTACTCTACTTTTGTAGCAAAAGATGAGGAGATTCTTAATAAGAAGTTTGATGTTATTGCTTATGAATTTCATTCGCAGAAGAAGTTCTCTTTAATGTTGTTAGAACTATTAAAACTCATGTTTTTTGTTTTAATTAACATTTGGCGAGTTGATATTGTTTATTCCTGGTTTGCAGACTTTCATTCGTTAATCCCTTTTTTATTTGCAAGATTACTTGGTAAGAAAACGGTAGTTATTGTTGGAGGTTTTGATGCTGTTGCTATACCTGAACTTAAATATGGATTGTTTTATCAAAAGGATATACGGCAGCGTATTGGGGTCTGGACTTATAAGCTTAGTGATTATATTTTACCTGTTGATGAAAGTTTGATAGAGAGTGTAAATAATTATGCTGACCCAAAGGGATTGAAAGTTGGTGTAAAGGCCTATGTTCCCGGATTGAAAGCAATATTTAAAAGTATTCCTACGGGATATAATCCTGATAACTGGATTGTTAAGGAGAAGACAAGAAAACAAGGTGTTATTGCGTTTGGTTATGCAGGGAACATGCAAAAGTTTGTTGGAAAAGGTTATGATTTTATTATTGATGTGGCTAAGAAGATGCCTGATGTTGAATTTCATCTTATCAGCATTAAAGGTGATATGAAGATTTATGCTCGGAATATTGCCCCTGATAATGTAACTATCACCGATAGCCTGTCACAGGAAAGACTGCTTGAAGAATTAGCAAAATATAAGGTTTATGTGTTGTTGTCAATGAGCGAAGGTTTACCGTCATCGCTCTGTGAAGCTATGCTTTGTGGCTGCGTTCCTGTTGCATCTAATGTTGGTGGAATCAAGGCGGTGATGGGTGAATGTGGTTTTTTGTTGGAACATAAAAATGTTGATCAAGCTGTAGTACTTATTAAAAGGGCTCTTGCAACCGAACCTGACTTTGCTAAATGTGGTAGAGAGAGAATATCAGAATTACTACCAATTGAGCGAAGGGAAAAGGAATTGTTTAAAATATTACTTAACCTTTGATTATTCTTCTTAATCCTTCTTTAAAGCTGATTTGGGCTTCCCAGTTAAGCCTGACCTTTGCTTTGGTTACATTGGCAATAGTGTCTAAAACTTCATTAGGACGATATTCATTCAGGTATTTTACCTTAACAGGTTTGGCAGTTATATCAATTACTGTTGATACAACTTCTTCAACAGAAATGCTTTTTCCTGAACCAAGGTTAAAAATATCTGTATTTTCAGGATTATAGTTCAGTGATTTTATAACTGCATTCACAATATCATCAACATATATATAATCTCTTTTGGGGCGCTTATCTTTCAATACAATTGTTCCTTCTTTAGCTTGATTGATAATCGAAGGGATTAAGAACCTGTTATCCTGATTTGGCCCGTAAATATTGAATGGTCTGAAAATCACTGTTTTTACACCAAAGTCGGCAAAATAGCTTTTGCAAATATCTTCACCCATTATTTTTGATCGAGAATATGGGTTAAAGCTTTTTACAGGATGGTCTTCGTCAATGGGAAGGTAATCAGGGGCGCCATATGCATATGAGCTAAAAAAAACCATTTTAGCATTATGAACTCTACATGCCTCAAGTGCATTCAAAGTACCTATTATATTTGTTTGGTAAAATGAACGAGGATTGGTGAAGGAGTCAGGAACAAAAAGTCTGGCAGCCAGGTGGACAATAATATCGAATTTGTCAATCTTTTTAAAAGTACCCCAGTTAGTAATATCATGACCAAGGCTTAAATCAAACTCAACAACATCATGATTTAACATTGTAAGTTTTTTTACTAATCTCTTTCCAATAAAGCCGTGGCTTCCTGTTACAACAATTCTCATAATAATTCTAATGATTCAAATTCATCAATTGCTTTTTCGTAATCTTCTGGTCTTCCTATGTCGAGCCAATACCCATCATGAGAAATTGTTTTTGGAAAATTTTTAGCTTTAATCAAATCTAGCATTAAATTATCAAAACCATAAAATGTGTTAGTTGGAATATACTCAAGTACTTGTTTACTTACGGCATATACTCCCATGCTTACATCAAATTTAGTTTCAGGCTTTTCCCGAAAATTAATTAATTCACTTTTCCTGTTAATATCTAAAACCCCATAGTCATTTTTGACCACACGCTGGTATGATGAGATTGTAAATATATTTCCTTTAGCTATATGTTGATTAAGAAAGTTTCCAAATTTGATATCAGTAAGTACATCACCATTCATTACTAAAAAATTATCCGGTAGATCCGGGATTAAATGTAATGGTCCCATTGTACTAAGTGGTTTTTCTTCAAAAGAGTAATCAATTTTAATATTCCATTTTGAACCATTCCCAAAAAATGCTTTAATAAATTCAGCCATATGGTTTACAGAAAGAGTAATATGTGTAAAACCACAATTGATGAGTTGTTTAATAATTATTTCAAGAATGGGAGTAGTGCCAATCGGAACAAGGGGCTTGGGCATGGCAATGGTATAAGGTTTTAAGCGGGTACCTTTTCCTCCAGCTAGGATAATTGCTCTTTTAGACATTATATAAATCTGGTTTATAAATATTGATATTCTTTTTTATCCATTCAGCTGTTTCCATTAACCCCTCTTTAAGATTGTAATCAGGCATCCAGCTAGTGAATGACTTTATTTTTTCATTGTTACAAAGTAATCTTTCTACTTCACTTTTTCGAGGGCGTACTCTTTGAGCTTCGGTAACAATCTTACAGCTAACTCCAGTTACTTTAATCATTAAATCAACCAAATCTTTAATGCTTATTTCATGTCCCATTCCAATATTGGTTACTTCTCCAAATAGGTTTGATTTAGCAATTTCAAGAAACCCCTTTGCTGTATCTTTAACAAAAGTAAGGTCTCTGGTTGGAGTTAAATTACCTAAATGTATTTCTTTTTTCCCTGAAAGAAGTTGAGAAAGAACAGTTGGAATAATTGCACGTGCAGATTGACGCGGACCATAAGTATTAAATGGCCGAACAATTTTTACAGGCATATTAAAAGAACGGTAATAACTCAAAGCAAGTTGGTCTGCCCCTATTTTTGACGCAGAATATGGTGACTGGCCAACAAGAGGATGCTTTTCATCAATAGGAACATATTGAGCGGTTCCGTATGTTTCACTGGTTGATGTAATAAGTATATTTTCCATTTCTTGCTCTTTAGCAGCCTGTAGTATATTGTAGGTTCCCTCAATATTCGTTTTTATATAAGCAACAGGAGATATATATGAGTATGGAATTCCTATTAAAGCTGCCAAATGAAAAACGGTTCTGCAACCATTCATTGCACTTTTTACAGAATCATAATCGCGAATATCTCCGGTAATAACCTCCAGTTTATCCTTAACTTGGCTTGATTCTAACCATCCCCAATAATTTCTTGAATTATAACGAACAAATGCTCTGACTTCAAAACCATGTTCCACTAGTAACTCCGTTAAATGTGAGCCAATAAAACCACCAGCACCTGTAACTAATATTTTTGACATAAAACATAAATATTTTATGCAAATATACTCAAATTGTAGTTTGCGATACTCAGTTTTTTGAGCTGCGATAATTGGGTTTGTGTATGCAAATTCAGTATGTTTGCAATAACAATCCAGTGGTTGTTTTTAATAGATAAAATATTACAGCTATGACAAAAATAGTATATGTTGGAATGAGTGCTGACTTATTACATCCAGGACACCTAAACATAATAAGAGAAGCTAGAAAGCTTGGAAGTGTGTGCGTGGGTTTGCTTACTGATAAAGCAATTGCAAGTTATAAGAGACTTCCGTTTATGAATTATGAGCAGCGAAAAGAGGTAGTTGAGAATGTGAAAGGGGTTGATAGAGTTATTGCACAAGAATCGTTGGATTATGTTGCCAACCTTTTAAAAATTAAACCGGATTTTGTGGTTCATGGAGATGACTGGAAAGAAGGTGTTCAAAAGGAAGTTCGGCAAATAGTAATTGATACTCTTGCAGAGTGGGGTGGTAAACTAATTGAAGTGCCTTATACAATAGGAATTTCATCAACTAGCTTAAATTCTAGTTTAAAAGATATTGGAGTTACTCCCAACATTCGTTTAAAAAGATTAAAAAGGTTAATTGACGCTAAACCAATTGTAAGAATCTTAGAATCTCATAGCGGGTTAACAGGTTTGATTTGTGAAAATACGGGTGTTTCTGTAAATGGAGTATTAAAAGAATTTGATGGTATGTGGTCATCAAGTTTAACAGATTCAACATTAAGAGGGAAGCCGGATATAGAGGCGGTTGATGTTACAAGTAGGTTGCAGGGGCTTAACGATATGCTTGAGTGTACAACAAAACCAATTATTTATGATGGAGATACTGGTGGCAAACCGGAACACTTGGTTTTTACAGTTCGTACATTAGAACGCTTGGGAATATCTGCAATTATTATTGAAGACAAAATAGGTCTTAAGAAAAACTCTCTTTTTGGTACCGGTGCAGGTCAAACACAGGATACAATTGATAATTTTTGTCATAAAATTGAAATGGGGAGGGCAGCGCGTGTAACAAATGATTTTATGCTTATTGCACGAATAGAAAGCCTTATTCTGAAACAGGGTCAGGCAGATGCTATTAAGAGAGCTAAAGCATATATTGATGCAGGTGCAGATGGTATAATGATACACAGTAAAGAAAAGTCACCCGATGAGATTATTGAATTTTGCAATGTTTACAAGACATTGGATAACAGAAAGCCATTAGTTGTAGTTCCGTCCAGTTATAATTCAATAACAGAAGATGAACTAATTGAGTTGGGAGTAAATATTGTAATTTATGCTAATCACATGTTGAGGAGTTCTTACCCATCTATGGTAGATGTTGCTAAGTCAATTTTAAAGAATGGTAGATCTAAAGAAGCTGACAGTAAATTATTGCCTATAAAAGAAATATTAACACTTATTCCAGGATCAAAATGATACAACCTGAAGTTTTTTATAATAGCTTATCTGAACAGGGAATTGATTTTTTTACAGGGGTGCCTGACTCCTTACTTAAAAACATTTGTGCATATATTCAGGACAATGTTCCTAAAAGCAAAAATATCATTGCTGCAAATGAAGGTAATGCTATAGCTTTAGCAACAGGATATCATCTAGCAACAGGTAGAATCCCTTTGGTTTACATGCAAAACTCCGGATTAGGAAATGCTATTAATCCATTGATTTCTTTGGTTGATAAGGATGTTTACAGCATCCCCATGTTGTTAATGATAGGATGGAGAGGTGAACCGGGGGTAAAGGATGAACCGCAGCATGTTAAACAAGGTAAAGTTACAATACCTTTGCTTCAGGCAATGGGTATTCCTTACCTTATCTTGGATGGAGTTATTGAAAATGCAACTATTCAGTTGGAACAAGCAATTAAAAAGGCGAAGGTTAGTCAAGGCCCATTTGCGTTAATTATCAGGAAAGGTTTATTCGATACATATAAATTAAGCAAAAAGCATGGTAATAGCACTCAGCTCGTGTTTAAAAGAGAAGAAGCCATTAAAGTAATTATCGACAATATGGATGCTGATAGTATTGTTGTCTCTACTACTGGCAAAACTTCGCGCGAATTATTTGAGTATCGTGAATTCTTAGCTCAAGGACATCAGCACGATTTTTTAACTGTTGGTTCAATGGGTCATGCTAATCAAATTGCACTTGGAATTGCACTTCAAAAACCAACGAAGCAAATAATATGTTTTGACGGAGATGGTGCGCTGATAATGCATTCGGGTAGCTTTGGAATAATAGCAAGTTTGGAGCCAAAGAATTTTATACATATTGTATTCAATAATGGTTCACATGAATCTGTTGGTGGTCAGCCAACTATTGGAGATAATATAGATTTTTGTAAAATAGCAACAGGTTTTGGTTATAAAAAGTGTGTAAAAGTAAGTGATAAATCTGCTTTGAAGAAGGCAATAGATGATCTTTCTAATACTGAAGGTCCACTTTTAATAGAAGTAAAAGTTGCTATTGGCTCAAGAGATAATCTTGGAAGACCATCAATTTCACCTACTGAAAACAAAGGTAACTTAATGAAATTTTTGCAACAGTGAAACAAATTATTATTTCAGGAGAAGACTCTTTCAATTTATTGTTCAATTATTTGTCAGAAAGTGCTGTTAAAAGAATTTTTTTAGTTCGGGGTAAAGAATCATTTTTTAGAAATGGGGCATCAGATTACTTTTTGGATATAGAGGAGAAATTTGCGGTTTATCATTTTTTTGACTTTAGTGTAAATCCTAAAATTGAAGATGTTGAACGGGGAGTTCAGGAGTTTAATAAGTTTAATTCGGATATAATTATAGCTATTGGTGGTGGAAGTGTAATTGACATGGCTAAGCTTATTAATTTGGATTATCCTCAAACCTCTAAAGCAGAGTTTTTAAAAAATAGCAACCTGGTTACATCTATGCAAAAGATAGTAGCAATACCAACAACGGCGGGCACAGGAAGTGAGTCAACAGAATTTGCAGTTGTTTATATTGATTATGTTAAGTTTTCTGTTGCCGGAAAAGACATTCTTCCAAGGGTTGTATTGCTTGAACCAGAACTAACTGATTGTCTGTCACCTTATCTTACAGCGGTTACTGGATTAGATGCGTTGGCTCAGGCTATTGAGTCCTATTGGTCTGTGAATTCAACTAGAGAATCGTTGGTTTTATCTGAACGAGCAATTACTTTATTAATTACAAATCTTCCTTTAGCAGTCAGAAATGGAACCAATCTTGGTTACCGAAAAGATTTGCTTCAGGCAGCTAATTTAGCAGGGCAGGCAATTAATATTACTAAAACTACTGCCCCTCATGCTATTTCGTATTCGTTTACTAGTTATTTTGGTATTCCACATGGGCATGCTGTCGCACTTACTCTTCCTTTCTTTTTTGAATATAACTTTGAGTTGTCAAAAGAAGATTGTAATGATCCAAGAGGGGCTACTTTTGTAAAAAAATCTTTACTCGATTTAGCTAGTATTTTGGGGTGTGATGGTGTTTACGATGCAAGTAGATATTTACAAAAGTTTATTTCTGACATTGGAGTTGAAATAAAATTAGACAATCTAAATATTTCACTTACGGATATTAGAAGTTATGTTTTACCAAACATTAACAACGAACGCCTTTCTAATAACCCACGTGCATTACATGAAAATTGGTTCTTAGAATTGGTTCAGTAAGAGGGATGTCTGCCTGTTATTCGTTCCTTAGATACTTTTTTAATCTTTGGGATAGTTTTATTGCCCCCATTTTATTTAGATGATGGTAATCACCAAATTTTGAATCATCAATTTTCAACTCACTAAAATCAAGGTAAATAACTTCTGGGTAATTATTTTTTATTCTGTTTGTTTCTTTTTTATATGCTTTTCTAAAGTAGTCCGGAATGTTATTAGTATATAACTCATGTAGTGGAGTGTTAACTAAATAAAGTTTAACTCCTTTAGCTTTAGTAAGATTAATAATTTTATATAGATATTTTATTGCTAAATCTGATTCCTTAAGTAGTATGTTGTTCTTATAGTAATGTGCCTGAATAGTGGCATTTACCTTTTTAAAAGAATGCTTACTGCTTGCATAAAACTCTCCATTAAATGGAAAATCATTGATTGAAACAGGTTTACTAAAGATTGTTTTATAAATTAATTTTGCCTCTAGTTTTAATTGAAAAGGAATTCCCAATTTCCATTTTAAATAATTTGTTCTCCAGTTTTGAGATGGTGAATAAGTATCATCAACGCCTTCGGAATCAAGAAGCATAAAATAGCGTGCAAAACTTCTTGAATTCCTGCTTTCTGAGAATATAGTGATGTCTGCTCCCTGTGAAATATTATGTGGGCCAAAGCTAAGAACTACTTTGTCAATAGTTGGATTAGCTTCTAATAGTTTTTTTAGCTTAAAATAAGTAAAAAGGTAATGTTCGGCATGAAAAGCTATGTTTTGTGAATGTAAAATAATACTATCGTTAAAAGCTGTTTCTGCATGAGAGTCGCCAAGTAAAAGAATGTGAGTTCCCGGTTTTAAATGCAGATTTTTGTTTGCAAGATATTTTGTTTTTAAATGGCTGTAAAGTAATGATGAAAGAAATAATACAAACATTGTTATTAATACAAACAAAAGAGTTCTTTTTAAAAATAACTTCATAATTTTTAAAATTGGAAGTAAATGAATACTTTGTCTTCGCCAGAGAATACAATAATTAATAGTATAAGAGAAATATAACCGGACCATCTAATTATCCGGTTTGAGTTTACTGTTTCCAGAGCATGATTATGCGTTCGTGCTCTCCATTCCATGAATAATAAAAGTACTATCATAGGAATGCCTCCCAATTTTGAAGGAATGGTAAATAAGCTACTATCAAAAATATTGATTAAATAATGCCAGGCAGCAGAAACCGTATTGGCTCTAAAAAAAATCCAAAGAATAGTAGTAAGAATAAATGTTGATACCATGCCCGCAACTTCATTAATTGCAGGATATCTTTTTCCTTCACCAATAGTATTTAGGTTTCTTCTGTTTTTGCCCATAAGAATTGATGGAAGAAATAATACAGCATTGAGAAATCCCCAAACAATAAATGTCCAGTTAGCGCCATGCCACAAACCGCTTACAACAAAAATCGCCATTACATTAAAAAAAAGCCGCATTTTGGTTTTAACTTTACTTCCACCTAAAGGGATATATAAGTAATCGCGAAACCAAGTTGATAATGAAATATGCCAGCGTCGCCAAAATTCGCCAATGTCTCGTGAGAAATATGGAAAATTAAAGTTCTTCATTAAATCAAAACCGAAAATACGAGCTGTGCCAATTGCAATATCAGAATAGCCTGAAAAGTCACAATATATCTGAAAAGCAAAATATACAGCCCCCAGTACTAATTCACTCCCGGTAAAGCTATCTGGTTTGTTAAAAAACTGATCGACGTACGTACCAACATTATCAGCAATTACAACTTTCTTAAAAAACCCCCATAGAATTTGTCGTAAACCATCTACTGATTTATGATAACTGAATTCTCTTGGCCGTTCAAATTGAGGTAGTAAATTAATTGCGCGTTCAATAGGGCCTGCTACAAGTTGAGGAAAAAATGAAACATAGGCAAAAAATGAAACAAAGTTTTTTGTAGGGTCAAGTTTTTTACGGTAAACATCAATGGTATATGATAAAGTTTGAAATGTATAAAAACTAATCCCTACGGGTAAAACTATTTTTAATGTAACAAATCCAAGCTCCTTACCAAAAATAGAATGCCACATTTCTGCAAAGCTTGCAGAAAAGAAGTTATAATATTTAAATACACCAAGCATTCCTAGATTAGCAATCAAGCTTAATGCAAGTAAAATCTTACGGTTAGATTTACTTTTTTCAATAGCTAATCTTTTGCCAATAAAGAAATCGATAAATGAACTTATGAAAATTAATGATAAAAAGCGATAGTCCCAATACCCATAAAAGAAATAGCTGGCTGCCAGCAATAGTAAATTCTGTTTTCTTAAGCTCTTTTTAAAGACGAACCAATAAAGAAAAAAGACGGAAAGAAAAAAAATAATAAATTCAAAAGAGGTAAATTTCATCTTTTAAATCAGATTAATAATAAAAACGTGCAAATTATAAAATATTTATTGTGGTTTTATCTATAATTACAAAAGTTTTGATTTATTTAAACTAACCGTAGATTAATTTTAATGGGTGGAAATGATGTGTTATTTTTTTTATTTTTGAAAAAGAAATACATTCGGAAAATGTTCCTTAATAGGCTTGCTGTATTTTTTTTGTTATTCATCTCCGGAAATCTCTTTTCCCAAGATATTCATTTTTCTCAGTTTTATAATGCTCTGCTTAATGTAAATCCTGCACTAACTGGTGTGGGAGCTGCTCCGGTTCGAATTGGGTTGTTATATCGTAATCAGTGGAACAGCATTAGTAGCCCATATAAAACTTATACCGGTTTTGTGGATGGCAGGTTCTCTATTAAAGGATTGTACCGAACCTGGTTTGGTGTTGGTGTAGCAGCCTATAATGATCAGGCTGGTGACGGGGTGTTGAGTAATACACTGGCTTCGTTTTCTTTGTCGGTAACGCAGGGGTTTAA
>Ga0256913_10000288_pt1 | contig 25090 bp, 24 predicted proteins | sample Axial_MatmetaG_FD_185970 | JGI IMG/M metagenome (GOLD analysis project Ga0256913, IMG submission 185970) | Deep-sea worm associated microbial mat communities from Axial Seamount, Juan de Fuca Ridge, Pacific Ocean - Axial_Mat | ecosystem: Environmental > Aquatic > Marine > Oceanic > Microbial... | reverse complement strand
CTATTTGGCTATTGGCTCTTGTCTTAGCAATTATTGGATTTACAACAACAAAAGGGATTGCAACAAATATTAAAGAGCTTGAAGATGTTCTAAATAAGGCTGTTGATGATATGAAAGAGGGAGATGACTACTTTGCTTCAGATACTGCCGATATAGAGAATGTGGAGCTGGATACCCACGAGGGTACTAAGACTGCCTATAGATTTCTGGAGCAGTTGGTTGAGACTGCCAAGAATGATAAACTTATGGCTCTACAAGCGAATGAGGCAAAATCTCTATTCCTTGCAAATATGTCTCACGAAATTAGAACACCTCTAAATGGGATTGTTGGATTTACCGAATTGCTTAAAGCGACAGATGTTAATGAGGAGCAGTCAGAATTTTTATCTATTATTGATAAGAGTTCAGAGAACCTCTTGAGTATTATTAATAATATTCTTGACCTATCTAAAGTTGAGAGTAATAAGGTTGAGATTGAGAATATAGTATTTGAGGCAGAAGATGAGTTCGATAGTGCAGTTGAGACATACGCTGTTGGTGCTTCAGAGAAAAATATCGACCTAAACTACTATATGGACCCTAGAATTAGCAAAAAACTTAAGGGTGACCCAACTAAGATTAAAGAGGTTATCGTTAACCTGATGAGTAATGCCGTTAAGTTTACAAGTTATGGTGGTGAGATTAATGTAGAGATTAAGAAGATTGATGGGATAGATGGTGGTCCAAGTAGAGTTCTATTTAGTGTTCAGGATAATGGTATTGGAATGACAAAAGAGCAACAATCACGAATATTTGATGCCTTCTCTCAAGCTGATGTATCTGTTACTAGAAAATATGGAGGAACTGGATTGGGGCTTACTCTATCTAGCCAATTTGTTGAACTTATGGGTGGTGAGCTTGAGCTTACAAGTGCAAAAGACCACGGTACAACATTCTTCTTCTCTCTTCCATTAGAGGAGATGACATCATCAGAGACAGACCTATTTAATGGCTTTACAGCTCTATCTATCGGTAAATATCAACAAGAGATACCAACAACAATAGATACATATATAAATCAATATTTTGAATATTTTGGTCCAACTGTAAAATATTTTGAGTCTGTGGCAGAGTTAAAGATACTTGAAGAGCAGAAGATATGTAAGAACTATTGGATCGATATAGATAAGGCGAAACAGAGTGTTATTGATATGTTGCCAACAATTCCAAAAGAGAATTTAATTGTTATCTGTAATGTTACAAGCAGAGATAAGATTGAACATTTAGGATTAATTCAAGATAATATTTTATATAAACCTGTAAGTATTAGAAAGATAAGAGAGACTCTAATTTCTACTTCTGATGTTAAACCTAAAGAGGAGAAGAAAGAGGTCAATTCAAAAGATGGTAACTACTTCAATGCAAATGTATTGGTTGCTGAGGATAATATTATTAACCAAAAGCTTATCCGTCATATTCTTACAGAGGCTGGATTAAATGTTGATTTAGCAAACAATGGATTAGAGGCATTTGAGAAGAGACGAAGTGGAGATTATGATTTAATCTTTATGGATATTCAGATGCCTGTACTTGATGGTATTGAGGCGACTCACGAGATATTAGATTATGAAGAGGATGAGGAAGTTCCTCATATCCCTATTGTTGCACTGACAGCAAATGCACTTAAGGGTGATAAAGAGAGATTTTTAAAAGAAGGAATGGACGAGTATATCTCCAAACCATTAGAGACATCAGAGCTTCTATATGTTCTAAATAAATATCTTGATAGTAAACGGGTATCTGCACCAGTGAAGCCAAAAGAGGATAGTAAGGCTAAGAGTAAACCAAAAGCTAGACCAGCACCAGCACCAAAAGAGACACCTGTTGTTGAAGAGGCTCAAGAGGAGAAGAAACCAGCTCCAAAACGAAAGAGAGTTGCAAGAAAAAGAGTTGTCAAAAAGAGACCTGCTGCAACTGAAGAGCCAAAGGTTGAAGAGCCAAAAGAGACACCTATTGTTGAAGAGGCTCAAGAGGAGGAGAAACCAGCTCCAAAACGAAAGAGAGTTGCAAGAAAAAGAGTTGTCAAAAAGAGACCTGCAACCGAAGAGCCAAAGGTTGAAGAGCCAAAAGAAGCACCTGTTGTTGAAGAGGCTCAAGAGGAGAAGAAACCAGCTCCAAAACGAAAGAGAGTTGCAAGAAAAAGAGTTGTTAGAAAGAGACCTGCAACTGAAGAGCCAAAGGTTGAAGAGCCAAAAGAGACACCTGTTGTCGAAGAGGCTCAAGATGAGGCAAAACCAGCTCCAAAACGAAAGAGAGTTGCTAGAAAAAGAGTCGTTAGAAAGAAAAAAACAGCAAGTAGCAGTAATAAAACCATTCTTCTCGCAAAGAAGAGTCTCTTAGGAAGTAGAATTATATCAAAAATGTTAAGTAATCTTGAGCTTGATTTCCATAAGTTGGCTAATCTTGATGATATAGAGAGTGAGTCATTATCAGGAAAGTATGATATACTATTAACAGATAATGAACTTCTACCAGCAGATATTGCTCCGATAGAGGAGAAGGTAGCTATAATTTCTCTACCTGACTCAACAGTCACAAAAGAGAGCTTAGATAAATTAATTAAAAAATATAGAGGATAGATATTATGGGATTAAAAGTATTAATAGTAGATGATGATATGATAAATAGAATGTTACTCAAGACTTTATTAAGAAAAAATTCAACTGTTTCAGAGATAGTTGAAGCAGAGAATGGTTCAGACGCATTAGAAAAATATAAGAGTGAAGATGGTGTAAATATCATTCTTCTCGATGTAATGATGCCTGTCTTAAATGGTGTAGAGTTTCTAAAGATTTTTCGTTCAGAGGTTAATAATAGCCATGTTCCAGTGATTGTATTGACAACAGATGATACAAGAAAAACAGAGGTTTTTGATAATGGAGCAAACGATTTTCTTCGTAAACCTATAATGGGTGAAGAGTTGAATGAGAAGATAAGTCAATGGACATAATGGATTATAAGTGACCTAAGATGGCTATAAACAAGGAGGCGTTCACAATGTATTTATTAAGGAGGTAAACAAAAGCATCTTAGGTCAAAAAAAAGGCTTACTAGCCTTTCTTTTGATGATTATATAGTAAATAGATTAATGAAAAATGAATAGATATAAGATTTACCAATAGGGTTGGTATGGTGGTAGAGTTTCTACTCTATTAAAGAGGATACACTCCTTCAACTCATTAATATTACAATATTTATAGAACTCATCTAATGATGGCTCTCCTCGTCTACCTCGCCAGTAGACATTCTCCCTATATATATATTTTAATACAACAGCAACATCACCTCTAGCATAAAATAGTGCCTCTGGATAACTCTTTTTATATATCTTTAACTCATCACCAATAGTTGCTATATTGTTATCGGATAGGTTAAATTTTACCTTACTACCCTCTATACTCTGTTTTAATGATTGAATATTTTTATAATAGTTGTGAGAGTGAGAGAGATATTTTGAGTATAATATAGTTGATATAATTATAGTTGCCATAGAGATATTAAAGATATACATCGGCTCTATCTTTTTTATATTATATTTTATAGATAGATAATATATAGAGAGAGGTAGGAGAGTATATAGAGATGAGCTATAGTAGATACGGTGTACTACATTTATTTTAGTTATTAATGCACTAACTCCAGCAGTGAATGGGAATAGGGGTACTAAAATAAAGAGAGATGTTAATATTAAAAAGAGATAGACTCTACTTCTCATCATATATCGAGCCGTTAAAATTGTAAAGATTAATATAACATACATCAGTTCATTTATAGATGATGATGCTCTATTTAATCCAGATACTATTATATCTCCCTCATAGAATATTAGATTATATATCTCTCTAAACTCACCCCTAGATAGATAATCTAATAGTCTGGTATCCTCTGCCTGATATGATTTTGCATATAATAATATAATGAAAAAGATTGGAAGAATAATATAGAAATATTTTTTAATTATGGATAGAGTCTCTCTGTAGAATATTAGAGATAGAGATAGAAGATAGAATAGATAATAGATATACTCCATTGAGTGAATCTGTATTATAAATAGAGATATGGCTATTATCTGTAGTATATAAAATACTTTTATTACTCTAGTAGGCTTCTCTAAAAATAGAATTAGCGTTAGAGCTGTAATATACCAAAATAGAGGTAGTGTTATCTGATAGCTAATAGAGTACCACATAATCCAAGTGTGATGGTAGTGCATTGAGAATGTGGCAAAGATGGTAAACCATATAACTGTTGACCAGAATGCCATATATTGCTGGTGAAGCTTTGAGGAGTTTATATATATATTTCTAACTACCACTATACTAAATAGGTATACTGCTCCAAATGCTATTAGAGTCTGCGTTATATGTATAATCTTAGCTCTTAATAGAATATCAGAGCTTTTTATAGATATGATATTAAAAATCTCTCTCCATATAGAGTGCCACAACTGCCTAGCCTCTGGAATTGTTGTGTAGTCAAATGGGTTATCTATCGCTATGAGATGAGCCCACATATCATAGGGGTAACGCATAAATGGATTACTGATAAATATTATACTAATAGTGGCAACTATTAATATATAGAAGAGTCTACTCAATCGTTATCTCACTCTGTAAATCGAAAAAACCGACCATCTGACTACTACCTATAACCTCAAAGAGAATAGCATCATATAGTCTGTGATATACCTCTACGCCACTATCATTAATATTTACACAACCTAAAGATAGAGCATATTTCCCAAGCTGTAGGTTTATCTTTTGAGTAAATTTTATAGTCACCTCATCACCATCTCTATATTTTTTAGTATGGATATGATGCATTATGGTATTTGTACCTGTAATCTCCAATCCTTTACTATCCTTAATGGTAAATGCAAATATTGGGGACTCTATCTCTTCATAAAACTTAACCTTTATAACTATATCTATTTGGCTATTATAGTCAAAGATGGTAGTTATCTCTCCTCTATTATCAACTATGGCATAGTCATATATAAGAGCTTTTCTATTTCCATACTCTAAGATACTCTTATTTGTCTCAAATTTATCTTTTAATGTGCTGTTTGACTCTATCTTCTCTATCTCTTTAGATGGTTTAAAGTGTCCTGTTAGAACCTTTTTAAAGACATCTACACCCTCTTTTGAGCTATCATCACATATCTTCTCTCCATTATCAATAACAATAGCTCTACTACAGTATCTAATAACAGTATCTAAGGCGTGAGTTACAAATAGGATTGTTCTCCCCTGCTCTTGAAAATCTTGGAACTTCTTAAAACATTTCATCTGAAATGCCATATCCCCAACACTAAGAGCCTCATCTATAATTAGAATATCGGGGTCAACATTTATTGCCACACTAAATGCCAATCGTGCAAACATTCCAGAGCTATACATCTTAACAGGTTGATGGATAAAATCCCCTATATCTGCAAACTCCAAAATAGCCTCAACTTTACCGTCCATAACACTACTATCTATACCCATTAGAGTACCATTTAGATATATATTCTCTAAACCTGTCATATCGGGATTGAACCCAGCTCCAAGCTCTAGTAGAGATGCAATTCGTCCATCTACCTCTATCTCTCCATCTGTTGGTGTTAGGACTCCTGTAATCATCTTTAGAAGTGTAGATTTACCTGCTCCATTCTTTCCGATAATCCCAACAGTCTCACCTTTTTTAATCTCAAAGCTCACATCATTTAGTGCATAAAAATCTCTATGGTAAGATTTCCTAAATGGGTGAAGTGCCTCTTTAACTCTATCTTGTGGATTGTTATATAGATGATATACCTTTGTAAGGTTTTTAACTCTTATTGCCATTATAGAACATCCGCAAAGTGTGGTCTAAGCTTCTTAAATGTTATCGCTCCAACTGTAAATATCACTATTGTAAAACTCCAAAAGTATACTGTGCTAGATATATCTTCCCAAAACCATCTCTTATAAATCATACTATCTCTATACCCCTCTATAATATATACCATAGGATTTAACTCTATTAAGCTATGGTATCTCTCTGGAACTATCTTCATAGACCAAAATATTGGAGTTAACCAAAATCCAAACTGAATTATAATAGCCACCAACTGCTCCATATCTTTGAAAAATACAACAATTGATGAGGTAATCCAAGATAGTCCCAATAGTAGAACAGATGTGGCAAAGAGATAGTAGAAAACCTGTAGCCAATATATAGTTGGAGTATATCCGTAATATATAAACATACCATACATAAAAAATATAAAGAAGAGATGTATAGTGATGGCAGATAGAAGTTTAATAATTGGGAGTAGACTAACTCTAAATAGAATTTTTTTTACTAAAAATGAGTTTGCTAAAATGCTATTTGTACCCTGTGCTAACCCCTCTGAAAAGTAGAACCACGGAAACATACCTGCAACAAGCCATAAGATAAATGGAAAATTATCTACTGGTTGAGATTTAAATCCAACTTGAAATACAAACCAAAAGACTGCAATGGTGGCAGTTGGTTGAATAAATGCCCAGAAGATACCTAGAAAATTTCCTAAATATCTCTGTTTAAAATCACTCTTTGTAAGTTTTAATAGAAGTCTCCTATTTTGAAAAATTGCCTTAATGAAATCTTTCAAATCTAACTCTCTCTAATTTTAGCAAGACAATCCTTGAGAGAGTCTCTCCAGTATGGAATATCTAAATTATAATCTCTCTTTATCTTCGCCTTATTTAGAATACTATAATATGGTCTCTTTGCAGGAGTTGGATATTGGTGTGTCTCAATAGGATTAACTCTACACTCTATATCAGATATTTCAAATATAGCCTTTGCAAAATCGTACCAAGATGCCACCCCCTCATTACTATAGTGGTAAATCTCAACACTCTCACCCTCTATAATTGGGTGATTTATGATTAATAGTATCGCTTTAGCCAAATCTCTAGCGTAAGTTGGTGTTCCTATCTGGTCAAATACAACATTTAGAGACTCCTTCTCTCTTCCCAATCTTAACATTGTCTTTACAAAGTTTGTCCCTAGAGAGCTATATATCCACGAAGTTCTAATAATAATAGAGTTAGGAGGGTTAATCTGTCTTATCTCCTGCTCTCCTGCCAGTTTTGTTTTACTATATATCCCTTGTGGATTACTCTGTATCTCCTCTGTATATGGTATAAAGCTATTCCCATCAAATAGATAATCTGTAGAGATATGGATTAGTTTAATATCATATTTTTTAGAGAATAGAGCCAAATTTTTAACAGCCTCTCTATTTATTGCATCTGCCATAATAATATTCTCTTCAGCATTGTCTACAGCAGTATAGGCAGCACAGTTGATAATAATATCTATACTGTTCTCTTTAATAAACCTCTCTATAGATTTACTATCTGTAATATCTAGTGTATCTTTAGTTGTAAATAGAAAACTCTTATCGTTATACTCATTTTTGGCACTATTAACAAGATTTTTAATCTCACTACCCAACTGTCCGTGTGAACCTGTTACTAAAATATTAGACATATAGATTATCCTTAAATGAGAAGATATCAGCATCTTTAAGTAGAGGTTGTTTTCTGTCTTTCTCTGATAGCTTTAGCTCATCTCTATCTAAAATCCAATCAATATCTATAGCTTTATCATCAAATGCCACTCCTCTATCACTCTCTGGCGAGTAGTAGTTATCAACTTTATATGCAAAGATAGTATCATCTTCTAAGACTACAAATCCGTGGGCAAACCCCCTTGGGACAAATAACTGTTTTTTATTCTCTGAATTTAGCTCAACAGCCACATACTCTCCAAAAGTTGGGCTACCCTCTCTAATATCTACAGCCACATCTAAAACAGAACCCTTAATGACTCTAACCAATTTAGTTTGAGCAGATGGGGCTAACTGATAGTGGAGTCCCCTAATAACCCCTTTAGAGCTTTTGGACTCATTGTCTTGAGAAAAATTAACCTTAAATCCTAAAAAATCCTCTAACTTATCCAATCTAAAGGTTTCGATAAAGTAACCTCTATCATCACCGTGTACCTTTGGCTCTATAATAACAACATCTCTGATTTTAGTTCGTGTAAACTGCATAGTTTGATTATCCTCTATTTATTATCTTGAAACAGGCTCTTCATTTGCTCGTCTAAGGAGATACTCTCCATACTGATTTTTTGATAGAGGCTTTGCCAACTCTATCAACTCCTCTCTACTAATATATCCCATCTCATAGGCTATCTCCTCAATACACGCCACCTTTAAACCTTGTCTATTCTCTATAGTCTGAATAAAGAGTGAAGCCTCCAGTAGACTCTCATGTGTACCTGTATCAAGCCACGCATAACCTCGTCCTAAAAGTTCAACTTGAAGTCTATTCTCCTCTAAATAGTCCTGATTTAAAGTTGTAATCTCAAGCTCCCCTCTATCACTCGGTTTAACATCTAATGCTTTAATAATAACATCATTTGGATAGAAGTATAACCCAACAACGGCATAGTTAGATTTTGGATTTGTAGGCTTCTCCTCTAGGCTTATAACAGTACCATCTTTATCAAACTCAACAACTCCATATCTCTGTGGGTCTGATACATAGTATCCAAAGACTGTAGCCATATTACTACTATATGCCCTCTTAACAGATGAGGCTAGAAGTTGAGTCAATCCGTGACCATAGAATATATTATCTCCTAAAACTAGAGAGACACTAGCATCGCCAATAAAATCTTTTCCCAATATAAAGGCTTGTGCCAACCCATCAGGTGATGGTTGCTCGATATAGCTAAACTCAATTCCTAAAGAGCTACCATCTCCCAAAAGAGATTTAAATCTTGGTAAATCTGTAGGTGTTGAGATAATTAAAATCTCTTTAATCCCTGCCAACATCAAGACAGATAGTGGATAGTAAATCATAGGCTTATCATAGATTGGGACTAACTGCTTACTAACACCTTTTGTGATTGGATAGAGTCGTGTTCCAGAGCCACCTGCTAATATTATACCTTTCATATCTGCCCCAATCTCTCTCTCTGGTATGAGCCATCTAAAACAGCACTCCACCACTCTCTATTATTTAGATACCAATCTACACTCTTCTCTAAACCACTCTCAAAGCTCTCTTGAGGTATCCAATCCAACTCTTTAGCTATCTTAGAGGCATCAATAGCATATCTCACATCGTGACCTGGTCTATCTGTTACAAATGTGATTAACTCCTCATATCGGCTATCTTTTGGAACTTTTCTATCTAATATAGAGCATATTGTCTTTACAACCTCTATATTCTGCTTCTCATTGTGTCCACCGATATTATATGTCTCTCCAACCTCTCCAACTGTTGCCACTTTGATTAATGCCCTTGCGTGGTCTTCAACATATAACCAATCTCTAATCTGATTACCCTTACCATATATAGGGAGAGGTTTACCCTCTAGTGCATTTAGGATAACTAATGGTATTAACTTCTCTGGAAAGTGATATGGACCATAGTTATTTGAACAGTTTGTAATTAGAGTTGGGAAATTATAGGTTCTCTGCCACGCTCTAACTAGATGGTCAGAACTAGCTTTAGATGCAGAGTATGGAGAGCTTGGAGAGTATGGAGTATCCTCTGTAAATAGCTCATCTGTACCCTCTAAATCACCATAAACCTCATCAGTTGAGATGTGGTGAAATCTAAATATCTCTTTTTTGGTATCATCAAGAGATAGATAATACTCTCTAGCCTCCTCTAAAAGGGTATAAGTTCCAACAATATTTGTCTGAATAAAGTCACTGGCATTATCAATTGAACGGTCTACATGTGACTCGGCTGCTAAGTGCATAACAATATCTGGCTTATATGTCTGAAATAGCCTCTTAACCTCTTTGGCATCACAAATATCAACCTTCTCAAAGATATATCTATCACTATCACTTACATCTTTAAGTGATTGCAAATTTCCTGCATAGGTTAACTTATCAAGATTTATAACGCTATGATTTGTATTTTTAATAAGCTCTCTTATAACTGCCGAACCGATAAAACCTGCTCCACCAGTGATTAAAAATTTCATTCTCTTACTCCCCCTTTTTAAAAAAATAGTTGGTAGCCTCAACGAACCCCTCAACAGAGCCACAATCAAATCTCTTACCCTCAAACTGATAGGCTATAACTCTTCCCTCTTTCGCCTGTCTTAGGAGTGCATCTGTAATCTGTATCTCTCCACCTCTACCTTTTGGTGTCTCTCTAATAATATTAAAAATATCAGGGGTTAATATATATCTACCTATAATGGCTAAGTTAGATGGAGCATCTTTCGGCTCTGGCTTCTCAACCATATTATCAACTCTATACTCTGTAGTAGAACCCTCTATAAGCTCTCCAGATATAACTCCATATTTATTAGTATCTTCAAGTGGCACTCTCTCTATTGCAACAATAGAGCATTTGTGTCTATTATAGACCTCTATCATCTGTGATAGAACTCCATCACCTATATTATTAGTACATAAATCATCTGCCAACACAACAGCAAAAGGTTCATCTCCGATTAGTGTCTCTCCAATCAATATTGCGTGACCTAACCCTTTCATCTCTCTCTGTCTAGTATATGAGAATGTACATTTGGATATTAATCTCCGAATATCATTTAGAAGATGCTCTTTAGTTGTACCTTTAATTTGGTTCTCTAGCTCATAAGATATATCAAAATGGTCCTCAATGGCCCTTTTACCTCGCCCTGTAACTATAGCCATAGTCTTAATATCTGCCTCCAGAGCCTCTTCAACTCCATATTGAATTAATGGTTTAGTCAATATAGGTAACATTTCTTTTGGTGTAGCTTTTGTTGCAGGTAGAAATCTAGTTCCATACCCAGCAGCAGGAAAAAGGCATTTTTTTATCATTATTATCTCACTTTTCAATTAAAATTATTAGAAAATTAGTTTTAGTCCACCATAGAAGCTATCGTTAAATGTATCACTTCCACCATATAGATACCCAGCCTCTATATCTCGATAACCAACATATAGAGATACGGCATTAATCATCTCCATAGATGCCTCTGTTCTAAACTCAAAATACTCTTCTGCCTCATCAAAAGATAATACAGATGGTGCATAGGCAAATTTAGCAGATACACTCACTGTAGGTATCTCTTGAATAAGTGGAAGGGCATAAGATGCCTTAATCATCAATGGAACAGCTCCATAATCCTCAAGCAAAATCATATTTATACCAAGAGATAGATTTAACCCCTCCACACCTGGAAAACTATTATTGGCAGTAAATCCAAATCCAGCAAGGCTATCATATTTTGTCTCAATGAAATTTGCATTAACCATAAAGATAGTTCCGTTGCCATAATCGGATATATCAACGCTACCCTCAACCTCAAAATCTTCATCATTTACATTAATTCCTACTGTACTTTGTGAAAAAAGTAGGGTAGTCGATAAAAGTAGTGCAGTAAACATAATTTTCTTAAAATACATAAATAGTCCTTTTGATATTAATTGATATTGTAACATCTTTTTTATAATGAGTTGGCTTATTCCTATTAAAATATACTTTTTAAAAAAATCAAGATAAAATCAAGATAGTTCCGATATAATTATTCTCGTATAAAAATTTAAGGAGAATACATGAAAAAAATCGCAATTGCAATGTTATTTGCAGGTTCTACACTACTAATGGCTGATGGTGCTACTGCTTTCGCTAAATGTGCTGGTTGTCACGGACAAAATGGAGAGAAAGCTGCTTTAAATAAGTCTGCTGTTATTGCTGGACAAGATGCTGCTAAAACTTTAGAGCAACTTAAAGGTTATAAAGCTGGTACTCTTAATCAACACGGTATGGGTGGAATGATGAAAATGCAAGTTGCAACTTTAGATGATGCAGGAATGCAAAAACTTGCAGATTATATTGCTACATTGAAAAAATAATTTTTTCAAGTGACTTTTAGGTAACTTTTACTTAAAAGTCATACCCTCTCCAGAAGACAAAAATCCACATATAAAGATAAACAGATATGAGCGAAAGTGTAATTATTCTAATGATAGGTGTCTCAACATTTTTAGGTGCATTGGGGTTAATAGCTCTACTATGGGGTGTAAAGAGTGGACAGTTTGATGACCAATCTAAATTTATAGATGGTGCAAGATATGACAACGAAGAGGATATGCGTGATGCCAAAATGATGGAGGATAGACGCAAACAGAGAGAAGAGGATAGAAAAAAGAACTATCGCCCCGAATAACCCTACAAAAAATCTTATCATTTCCATTTTAGACAAAACTTTAATATTTTGATATTATAATACATCTTATTATAATACGCTAAGGAAAAATTAAATGGGACAGACTATTACAGAGAAGATATTCTCTCAACACGCAGGTAGAGAGGTTAAGGCTGGTGAGATTGTGAGAGTTGATATTGATATGATTATTGGAAATGATATTACAACTCCTATATCTATTAGAGCATTTGAAGAGAGTGGGGCAGAGAAGTTGGCTAAGGATAACTTCTGTATTGTACTAGACCACTACATTCCTGCAAAAGATATAGCTTCAGCAAATCAGGCAAAGATAAGCAGAGAATTTGCATATAAACATAATCTTAAATACTTTTTTGATGAGAAAGATATGGGGATAGAACACGCACTTCTTCCAGAGAAGGGTTTAGTTTTACCTGGTGATGTTATTATTGGGGCAGACTCTCACACTTGTACTCACGGAGCATTGGGTGCATTTAGTACTGGAATGGGAAGTACAGATATATCATTTGGAATGATTACAGGTGGAAATTGGTTTAAAGTTCCAGAGACAATTAAAGTTGTTCTAACTGGTGAGCCATCTAAACATATTTATGGAAAAGATATTATACTAGAGCTTATTCGACAAATTGGAGTTGATGGGGCATTATATAAGGCAATTGAGTTTGTTGGTGATACCATTCCATATTTAAATATGGCAGATAGATTCTCTATATGTAATATGGTTATTGAGGCAGGGGCTAAAAATGGTATTATTGCTGTTGATGAGGTTACTCAAACATATTTAAAAGAAAGAATTGTAGCAAATGATGGATTGAGAGATGAGCCAATTATACACCACTCTGATGTTGATGCAGATTATTGTCAAGTTATAGAGATTGATGTGGCTAATCTATCTCCAGTTGTTGCATATCCATTTTTACCATCAAATGGTAAGAGTATAGAACAAGCTGTTGCAGATGATTTAAAGATAGACCAAGTTATGATTGGTAGTTGTACAAATGGAAGAATAGAGGATTTAAGAATTGCTAGTGAGATAATGAGAGGGAAAAAGGTTGCAAGACATACCAGAATGATAGTGACTCCTGCCACTCAAAAAATTCTACTTCAAGCTCAACATGAGGGTTTAATAGAGATATTAATAGAGGCTGGAGCTGTCGTCTCTAATCCAACTTGTGGAGCTTGTTTAGGTGGATATATGGGAATTTTAGGAGATGGTGAGAGATGTGTCGCCACAACTAACCGTAACTTTGTTGGAAGAATGGGTGCTAGAAGTTCTGAAATATATTTAGCAAACTCTGCTGTTGCTGCTGCTAGTGCCATTGCAGGTAAAATTGTTGACCCTAGAGAAATATGCGAGTAGATTTACACAACCATACTTCAAGATGTAATCATGCTACAGGAACTGTAGATGATTATATTAAAAAAGCCATAGAGTTAGGTATAGATATTTATGGATTTAGTGAACACGCACCAATGGCTTTTGACCCAAAGTACCGTATCAGTTTTAATGAGATGGTCGATTATGAGAGAGATATATTAGATGCTAAAGATAGATATAGAGATGATATTAAAATTCTTTTAGGGTATGAGGTTGATTATATTCCAAAATATCTTGATAGAAGAGTTTTAGATGCTAAAGTAGATTATCTGATAGGCTCTGTCCATTTTATTGATAATTGGGGATTTGATAATCCTGAATTTATAGGTGAGTATAGTAGTAGAGATATAGATGATATTTGGAGAGAGTACTTTAGTGCTATAGAGTCTATGGCAGAGAGTGGATATTTTGATATTGTAGGTCACTTAGATTTGATTAAAGTCTTTAAGTTTATGCCAAAAAGAGATATAAGATTAATTGCAAAAGATGCACTAAAAGCTATTAAAAAATCCAATATGGTAGTAGAGATAAATAGTGCAGGGTTAAGAAAACCTATAGGGGAGACATACCCATCTAAAGAGCTTTTAGAGATGGTTTATGAGCTTGATATTCCAATCTCTTTCGGTTCTGATGCTCATAGTGTTGAACAGGTTGGATTTGGGTATGATAATGCCTCTAAATTGGCAGAAGATATAGGTTTTACTGAAGCATCTATCTTTGAAAATCGAGATAGGATTACAATAAAATTAAAAGAGAAAAAATATGTCTAATAGATTAAAGAGTGAAGAGTCGCCATATCTTCTTCAACACGCTGAAAATCCTGTTGATTGGTATCCGTGGGGAGATGAGGCTTTTGAGAGGGCAAAAAGAGAGAATAAGGCTATATTTCTATCTATAGGTTACAGCAGTTGTCACTGGTGTCATATTATGGAGAGAGAGTCTTTTGAGAATTTAGATATTGCAAAGCTACTGAATGATAACTTTATCTCTATTAAGGTGGATAGAGAGGAGAGACCCGATATTGACAAATATTTTCAGAGTGTATATCAACTTATGAATGGTCGCTCTGGAGGTTGGCCAATGAGCATATTCTTAACAGATGATAGGAGACCATTCTACTCTGCAACATATATCCCACCAGAGCCTAGATATGGAATGATGGGGTTTAGTGAACTACTAGAGAGTATAGATAAAAAGTACTCTACACAGAGAGAGTTACTTGTAGAGAAAGCCAATGAGATAGTTAAATTTATAGATAAAAAAGATAAAAAGATTAAGGCTACTAAGCTTGATGACTCTATAATTAATAGGTTTGAGAGACAGGCAGAGGAGCTTTTTGATAATATAAATGGTGGATTTAATAAAGCTCCAAAGTTTCCACAAGCCTCTCTACTGGAGCTTCTCCTAGATACATATCTACTTACTAAAAATCAGAAGACATTAGATATGGCAACTAAAACTTTAGATAATATGGTTAAGGGTGGATTGTATGATTTAGTAGAGGGTGGATTTTGTCGATATAGCAGTGATGATATTTGGCTCACTCCACACTTTGAGAAGATGAGTTATGATAATGCTCTTTTGGCAGAGATATATCTAAAAGCTTATCATATTACAGATAATATAAAATATAAAAATATTGCAGAGAGTAGCTTAGATTTTATCTTAAAGAGGATGAGTTCAGATAATCTATTCTTTAGTGCAAGTGATGCAGATGGAGATGAGGTTGAGGGCAAATATTTTATATATAGTTATGATGAGGTCTATAGAGAGTTTAAAGAGGCAGGTATTCCAGAGGATACTATATCCGATTTAGGTATCTCTAAAGATGGAAACTTTGAGGGTAAAAATATTATCAGAGTTGAAAAAGATAGTAAAGAGATTATTAAATATGATGAAGCCATAGCTATTTTACTTAAAATAAGAGAGGGTAGAGAGTATCCATTTATAGATAAAAAGATAATTTTATCGTGGAATGCAATGGTTATTAAGTCTCTATTCAAGATGGCAAAGGCAGATGATACTATTAATCAAAAATATTTAGAAGAGGCTGTAAACTCCCTTGGAAAGCTCTTAGATAGTCTATATATAGATAATCTACTCTACCACTCAATGTTAATAGATGGAGAGCCTAAGATAGAGGCATTTTTAGAGGATTACGCATATCTAGCTGATACTCTAATAGAGGCTTATCAGACAACTCTTAATGAAAATTATATAATATTAGCCACAAAAATAGTCAATAGTGCAATTGAGAACTATTATGATTATGGTATATGGAAGTTCTCAAGAGGAGAGTTTGAGACTGATGCAGATAGTTATGATAGCTCATACCCATCATCTCTATCTGTTATGGTCGATGCGATATTATCTATAAGTTCACTTGTTGATACAGTATATAAAAAGTTTGTATTTCAGACACTTCAGATAAACTCTTATGATACTATGCGTCAACCAATATCAAAACCTAAAATGGCAAGAGTTATTATGCGTTATCTTCGTGATGATATTATTATAAAGGCGAAAGAGGATAGATTATCCATTTAAATATTTAAGAGGTTATAAATCGAGCCACTCTTTAGCTATATCTCTTAATCCATCTACATTATCAGAGGCAAATATCTTTAGTTCACTACTATTTTTATTTATCTCTAGTGGGTAACTCTTCTGTAGATACTCTACAATGGCATCTCCAGAGTGGATTAATATCGGCTCTTCTTTAAAATATGATTTTATTGAGGAGCTGATGAGTGGAAAGTGTGTACAACCTAGAATAATAGCTTTAGGTTTTGGTATATCTCTAAAATAGTAGTGCATAACTTCATCTAAGATAGTCCCATCTCTTAACCCCTCTTCCACTAATGGAACAAATAGACCTGTTTGAATGGCAGTTATATTTTTATATCCTCTACTCTTTAACTCATACTGGTATCTACTTGATGTTATAGTGGCTTTTGTAGCAATAATTAAAATAGGGGAGTTTTTATCATCTAATTTATTCTCAACATCAATAATCCCAGCCTCTATAACTCCTACTATATCATACTTACTAACCTCTCTCATCTCTTTGAGGGCATAAGCACTAACAGTGTTACAAGCTGTAATGAGTAAATCAATATCAAAATTATTAAAAAACTCCAGAGCCTCTAGCGAATATCTAATAATTGTATTTTTATCTTTTGTACCATAAGGTACTCTTGCTGTATCTCCATAATATATAATCTCATCAAATAGGTTATGCTCTAGCAGGGACTTAACAACGCTAAGCCCTCCAGCACCAGAGTCAAAAACACCTATCTTCATAATATAATCTTTAAGAGCCTTGGTTCATTATAGATAAAAACTCATCATTTGTCTTTGTCTTTAACATCTTAGAGAATAGGAACTTAAGCCCCTCTACATCTTCCATATTCTGCATTGCATTTCTTAATGCCCATACCTTTTGAAGCATTTGAGGGTCTGTTAAAAGCTCCTCTTTTCTTGTTCCAGATTTTGTAACATCAATAGCAGGGTATATTCGTCTATCTGCCACATGACGATTTAGAACAACTTCAGAGTTTCCAGTTCCCTTGAACTCTTCAAAGATAACTTCGTCCATCTTACTACCAGTTTCAATTAGAGCAGTGGCGATAATAGTTAAACTTCCACCCTCTTCAATATTTCTAGCAGCACCAAAAAATCTTTTCGGTTTATGGAGAGCATTCGCATCAACACCACCACTTAGCACTTTCCCACTACTTGGAGTTACAGTGTTATATGCTCTTGCCAATCTTGTGATAGAGTCAAGAAGAATGATAACATCTTTTCCCAACTCAACTCGTCTCTTAGCCTTCTCTATAACCATCTCTGCTGTTCTAACATGGTTTTGAGCAGGTAAATCAAAAGTTGAACTGTAGACTTCACCCTTTACAGAGCGTTGCATATCTGTAACCTCTTCAGGTCTCTCATCAACCAAAAGAACCATCAGAGATGCCTCTGGATTATTGTGTGTGATACCGTGGGCTAACTCTTTTAGAAGCTCTGTTTTACCAGTTCTAGGAGGAGCAACAACTAAAGCTCTCTGCCCCTTTCCGATAGGTGTAAATAGGTCTAAAATTCTACCTGTAAGCTTCATTGGTTGATACTCTAGCTTTAACTTATCATTTGCATATAGTGGAGTTAGGTTATCAAATAGTGGTCTCTGTTTAGATTTCTCTGGTGGAAGATAGTTTATAGCCTCTATTTTTAATAGTGCATAGTACTTCTCTTGGTCTTTTGGTTGTCTAACCTGACCTGTGACAATATCACCATTTCTTAAAGCAAATCTCTTAATCTGTGTAGAGCTTACATAGGTATCATTGCTAGAATTAGCGAAGTTTCCATCACTTGAACGCAGAAAGCCGTAGCCGTCATGCATAATCTCTAAAATTCCAGTATATAGAATAAATCCACCTTGGCTAACTTGAGCTTTTAATATTTCAAATATTAAATCTCGTCTCTGAAACTCGTTAGGGTTTTCAACTTTAACCTCTTTAGCAATCTCTACTAAATCAATTAGTGGCTTTTTCTGAAGTGTCTCTATCTTGTGACCATCTACTGGTACATGTGTTCTATTGTTTTTTCTATTAGTGTTAGGTTTACTATTAGATTTTTTGTTTTCGTGCATAATTCCTCTTATTGTGAGTATGAAATAAATCATTAGGAGATATAGATAACTATTAATCTTAATTAATGAATTATCGTTGTAGTATTCATCGTATTATAGACAAAATAGACTTAAAAATCAATTATTAAAGCTCTTATAAAGTAGAAGAGAGTTAAAGTTATGTATAAATCTTATATAAAAGGATTGATTATGAAAACTTTATCAAAAATAGTTATAGTTCTTATCTTCGTGCTATATTCACCTCTATATGCAGAGACAAATACAACAACAACCATAACCTCATCAGAGGGTATAGATTTAACCACTAGGGGGCTTGATATTTCAGCTCTCTATCTTGCTACCTTTGACCGTTTCCCAGATGCAGATGGTCTTAAGTATTGGGAGGATAGTGCATTCTCACTTGAGGAGATTTCTGAAAGTTTCTTCTATCAGAGAGAGACTCAAATTTTATATCCATCAAATGACCCTACAGAGCTATTTGTAGAGAAAGTATATCTTAACTATCTAAATAGAGGCATAGATGATGCAGGTCTAAACTACTGGACAGAGGAGATAGATAAGGGGAGAATGATTAGAGGTCACTTCATATTAGCTGTAATCAATGGTGTACAGGGTGATGATGTTACATTTGTTAAAGAGAGGGAAGATGTACTTAAGGCATTTATGAAATCTGGATTGGATACGACACAATCAGAGATTGTTCTAACAGACCTAGAGGATAATGGAAAAATCAGTTCACTAGAGCTTATATCAGATTTATCTGATGAGGAGCAGAAGATATCAGAGTTTGCAAATGCAAAAGTGGATATTGTCAGTTATCCAACAGAGACCAATGAGACAACAGTTACCGTAAAATTAAAGGTTAATGAAGTTCCAAGACGACTATTATTGGAGCTAAATAAGGAGTTGGGGACATTCATATATCCAATTACAATTACAATGTTAACTATCTCTGGTAAAAAGTTGTACAACTATACAGATGAGAAGGTGACAGTTACAAAGATAAAAACTCCTGAAGATGTCAATGCAACGCAGTAGTTTTTTATCTATATTTTGATACTCTAAGCAAAAATAATATATTGGAAAAATAATGCTTATAGATGGATATGGTAGAACAGTTGATTATCTTAGAGTATCGGTGACAGAGAGATGTAATTTTCGTTGCCAATACTGTATGCCAGAGAAACCCTTTTCGTGGGTTCCCAGAGAGAATTTACTCACTTTTGAAGAGCTTTTTTTATTTATAAAAGTGGCGATAGATGAGGGTGTAACTAAAATTAGAATTACAGGTGGAGAGCCACTTTTAAGAGAGGGGTTAGATAGTTTTATCGCTATGATATATAACTATAAAAATGATATTGATTTAGCTCTAACAACAAATGCCTATCTATTACCAGAGACTGCTCAAAGTCTTAAAGATGCAGGGTTAAAGAGATTAAATATCTCTCTCGACTCTCTAAAGCCAGAGGTGGCACACCAAATCGCTCAAAAAGATGTATTGGATAAAGTTCTAAAAGGGATAGATAAGGCACTAGAGGTTGGACTTGGAGTCAAGATAAATATGGTTCCTCTAAAAGGTGTTAATGATGATGAAATTTTAGATATTTTAGAGTATTGTAAAGAGAAAGGTGTAAAGGTTAGATTTATAGAGTATATGGAGAATAACCACGCAAACCAGAGCCTAGAGGGTATGCACGGCAAAGAGATATTAACAAAAGTAAAAGAGAGATACACCATAAAAGCTTTAGGAAGAGAGGGTGCAAGTCCATCATTTAACTATCTATTAGATGATGGAACAGAGTTTGGATTGATAGACCCACATAAACACGACTTCTGTGAAAACTGCAACAGAATAAGATTAACAGCAGAGGGATTTTTAATACCTTGTCTCTACTTTGATGAGGCTATGAGTATAAGAGAGTCTGTACAGAAGGGTGATATAGAGGGTGCATCAAAAGTATTAGCCAAAGTTCTAGCAGATAAACCAAAAGAGAACAGATGGAACGAAGATGAGAACAACAAAGAGCAAGAGGTATCAACAAGAGCATTCTATGAGACTGGTGGGTAGAGATAGAGTATCATAATGAGATTAATTATTAAGAAATTTCCACCTATTAAAGAGAGATGTGAAATAGATATATCAAAAAAGATGATACTATTTGTAGGATTAAATAATAGTGGAAAGACATATATATCACAACTTATCTGGGGTATACATAACTATTTTATAGGTAGATATAGAGATTTAAATATAGAGAGTATTGATTTACAGGATATATCAAGAGAGTCTACAGAGTATATAAATAGTAGTTTAGTAAGAGAGATATTTAAGAGAGATATAGAGTCTAATATTGAACTTATTATAGAGAGATGTGATTTTGAATCAGATATTAACCATTCAACATTTTTACCATCAAGTAGAGTCTTTTTACCACTTTTCTATAAATATATATATAATATAGAGAAGGAGTTTAAAGAGTCAATGTTTAGAAATTTGAATAGATTAAATAATCATAATAAAAATTTCTATGCCCCCTCTTATAGTGAAGCTATAGATGATTTAATAAAAAAAATTATATTTAATCTAAATAATCCTAAAAATATAGGAGGATATATAGATTCATTATCAAGAGTTATAGAGGGTACTGTTTCAGTTGATAGAGCAGAGGAGATTGGAATGGCTGATATATCATATAATCATAAATCGGGTAGAAATATTCCTATGTATCTTAGCTCCTCAATGGTAAATCAGCTATCTATTCTATATCTATATTTGAAATATTGGTATGATAGAGATAATAATTTCTTAATTATGGACGAACCAGAGATGAATCTACACCCATCAAAAAAGATAGAGGTGATGGAGTTATTAATGGATTTTGCTAGTAGCAATAGATTATTAATAGCAACACATAGCTCAACTCTAGCCAAATCATTAATAAATTATCTTCATCTTTTTGATTTAAAATCTCAAGGTGAAGATATTAACAATTTTATAGAGATGAACGGTTTAAAGATGAATACAAATATCAATCTAACCAGTAATGATATAGCTATTTATGCATTTAATGGTAAAAGTATCATCTCATATAAAAAGGATAATAATTCAAATATCCACTTTGGAACATTTTCAGATATTGAAGAGTTGCAGAAGAGACAGTATGATTATATTATGGATAGATTAGATAGATATGATTCATAGGATAGAGAAGGATAATATTTTTAACTTTTTAAAAGAGAAATCTGTAATTCAAGAGGTTTCAGAGTATGATACTATTAATATTCTTGAAGATAGCAAAGGTGCTAATCTAAAAGAGGTTATATTAAATAATCTGGATATAACTTCAAAATATTGGATACTAAATAGTGAATCTAAAACTTTTTTAGAGATGCAAGGACGAAAGGTTGAAAAGATTATTTTGGAGCAGACTCATGATGATATATTAAATATCATTATGATAGAGCTAAAGAGTGAGAAGATAGGTAATAAAAATAAAATTTTAGAGAAGTTCAAAAACTCTCTAAGTTGGGTGTATCTTCTTTTAAATCTTTTAGATGGTAAAGAGAGAGGAAAAATACGAGTTTTTGGAGTTCTAATATCGCAAGAGAAGATAGATTGGAATGAGAAATCCACTTTAAATATCTTGAGTTCAACATCTATCCGTTACATAAAACGCTCTTTTTATACCTCTAAAAGTAGCATAGTGATTAATATTGATAGATTAAAAGATGAAATAGAGACAAAAAATGATAAAGGTAATAATATAAAATGTTCTATCTAACAGAGAAGTTTTTCTCCATTCAGGGAGAGGGTAAATATGCAGGAGAGCCATCTTATTTTTTACGCACTGGAGGGTGTAATCTCTCTTGTGCTGGGTTTGGGGCTGAATATAGCGTTGATGGAGATGTTCGATATGGTTGTGATACATACTTTGCTGTTGATAGCCACTTCAGTTCATCTTGGGAGAAGATAGAGGATAGTGACTCCTTTATAGAGGTCTTAAAGGAGGAGTTCTATAGAATAGGATATACACCAAATATTGTTATCACTGGTGGTGAGCCTCTACTATATTTTAGAGATGAGGTTTTTCACGGTGTCATCTCTTGGTTGGTATCAGAGGGGAGTCGTGTCACCTTTGAGACAAATGGAACAGTTGATATTGATTTTAGGGTCTACCCTGTATATAAAGATATAACATTTGCTCTATCCATTAAACTCTCTAACTCTGCTGAAGATAAAGATAAGAGAATTAAACAGAATGTCATTAGAAATATAGTTAAAAATTCTAGAGATAGTTTTTTTAAATTTACGATAGATAAAGCTCTAATTAGAAGCAAAGCCATTCGTGAGATATCTGAGATAACTGAAGAGTTTTTTGACCCATATATATACTGTATGCCTGTTGGGGAGAGTAGAGATATAATTCGGAAAAACGATAAGAGTGTTTTTGAGTTCTGTATGAGATATGGATTTACATATAGTGATAGATTGCATATTAGACTCTTTGACAAAACTCAAGGTGTTTAGATGATTATAAGAAAGCTATTTAAGTTTGAGAATGCACATATCGTTAGAGGGTGTTCTACAACTAGATGTAGCCAAAATATCCACGGACACTCATATCAAGTAGAGGTTTTAATAGAGTCAAACTATCTTGATAATGGGCAGATGATATATGATTTTGGGCTTATGAAGCTATCTATAAAAGAGTTAATAGATGCTTTTGACCACTCAATAACTCTCTGGAGTGGAGATAGACAGGAGTATATAGATGATATGAAGAGGCATAGCAAAAGATGGATAGAGTTGCCAGTATCACCATCTGCCGAGCAGTTCTCAAGAGTCATATATCTAATGGTAGAGAGGGTCTTAGAGATTACATCTATGCAAAATGGAGAGCGAGAGATAAAACTAAATAGTATCATAGTTCACGAAACAAAAACAGGATATGCCCAATGTTTTAAAGAGGATGCAGATACTCCTTTAATGGGCGAAATAGAGCTTGAAGATATTATATTCTCCAAACAGATAGTAGATGAGTGGAGGGATAATAGATTATGGGAGAAGATACTACTAAAGGAGAGAATAGAAAATCCTACGATAGTTTAATATTAGGAGATTTTAATATTTCTATAGAAATTATCTCTAAGTAGACATTTTTTAGCAGTTAACTCTGTTATAATATCTCATATTTTGAATAAAGGCAGAAGATGAGATATTTTGAACTAATATGCACGGCATACATAAAGAGAGATATAGGTTTTAGAGAGAGTTTTGAGATTTTATCAAAATATATAAGCTTCTCTATGGCACAAGATGAACTTTTATTAGAGCTACATAAGCAAAATAGATTTAAACATTACACATTTAGCAATCTATATCCACCACAAAGAGATAAGATATACCATAGGGGGCAAAACTACACACTTACCATTCGCTCTCTAAATGAGCAGTTTATAGATACTCTACAAGAGACTCTCCGAGCCAACATTAATAATCCATATCTACAGATAGTTATCACAAAGAAAAAGATAGTGAAGCAGTTTTTTATCTCTGAACTATACTCTATAACTCCAGTTATATCAACTATAGATGATAATAAATTTTGGACAAAAGAGCAAGATGGAGATATTATAAAACTATACAATCAACTACATAATAATTTAGATAGGAAATATCAAGAGTTCTATTCCGAAAAGTTAGATAGCAGTGAAAACTTCATACAGCTCTTAAGTGTTAAAAATCGTAAACCCCAAAATATATGGTCAACTAAAAACGGTAAAAGCTTTCGCTTCTTTGGAAATAAGTTTAGCATAGTGCCAAGAGAAGATGAGGCATCTCAAAAGTTAGCTTTTATAGCTTTAGCTTGTGGATTAGGAGAAAAAAATAGCTTTGGTGGGGGGTTTTGTTTGGGTAAAGGAATATAATGATTTATGATGTTTTAGAAGTTTTTAAGAGAGAGTATGAGCAAAAAGGTGATAAGCTTATTTTAGATAACTATGAACTCAAAGAGGGAATTTATATCAGAGTTAAATCAGATGGAGAGATAGAACCCTATATTGTTAAACGAAAAAATAGAGAGTTGATTTTTAGTGATATAGATGGAGGATTAAATCATAAAGTCTATGAGTGGTTTAAGGAGAGAGACTACTATAGCTCTTATCTAAACTCCAATAAATCATTTTATGATAAAAAATTACACAATATCAACTATTTATCTATATTTGTGAAGATAGAGAGCTTCATCAGTAATGATATTAAAAAACGATTAAATAAAGATGCAATAGAGTATCAATATAGGTATCTATGCAACTATAAAAAGTTTACTAAACCAAAAGAGAGAGAGATTTTAGAGGGCTTTCAAGAGGTATTAACCGATAGAGATAGGCGAAGAGATATTATCAAGAAATATAGATGGATAAGAGATAATATAGACTCCATCATAGAGTTGGCTAAAGAGCAAGAGATAAAAAATTATATAAAAATCTTTTTTGATGAGCCGATAGATATATACAAAAAAGAGAGTGAGATATATTATGCTATTAAGATTTTTAATGATATTAAGTTTAGTAAAAAGATAGATAGTGATATTTATGGATTGAGTGACTCAAATATGGGGCTAAATAGTAAAAAGCCATTTTTAGAGCATAAAAATAGAAAAATTGTAACTCCTTTTATGATGTTAAAAGAGGATGCACTACTAGCCAAAAAGTTTTTTGATTGGTTAAAGTTTCAGAAGTTTATAGATAAAAAGCCTCTAAATGATGCATTTTTTATCAATCGAGACTTCAAAGAG
>Ga0256913_10000287_pt1 | contig 25094 bp, 17 predicted proteins | sample Axial_MatmetaG_FD_185970 | JGI IMG/M metagenome (GOLD analysis project Ga0256913, IMG submission 185970) | Deep-sea worm associated microbial mat communities from Axial Seamount, Juan de Fuca Ridge, Pacific Ocean - Axial_Mat | ecosystem: Environmental > Aquatic > Marine > Oceanic > Microbial... | reverse complement strand
CTGATGGATTTGAGATTTAAGAATAGAAATATTTGATTTATTTAATCATTCATTACGAACCGGTCAACCTGAACGCTTGCCTGCCGGACCAACAGGTAGCCGAAGGGTGATGTGAAGGGGTGGAAATCAAGATATGTCTGCAAACAGACAGAATAGAGAAAAGTGATTTAAAATTTTATCCTTTTATGTTTAAAGTGCTCCGGAATACCTAAAATGCCTTGAGTTAAAAATGAACCTCAAAACTGAAATTGTCCAAATAAATTTTCATCTTTGTACATTGATAATTTCAACAAGACTTTGGTTGTGATAAAACATTTAATAATACTTCTTTCAGTGGTTACGCTGGCCTTTATTATTCATTCGTGTGCGCGCGAGTCGGCACCCATTGGCGGAAAAAAAGATGTAACCCCTCCAACAATTCTTAAGTCAACCCCTCCAAACGGTTCTCCACAATTTACCGGAAATAAATTTGAATTAAAGTTTAGTGAGTTTGTGGTTCTTAATAAAATTAACGAGCAACTATTAATATCACCACCGGTTAAAGAAACTCCTGATTTTAAATTAAAAGGCAAGTCGCTTATCGTAAAGTTCAAAGAGGAACTAAAACCCAACACCACCTATTCGGTTTATTTTGGTGATGCCATTCAGGATTTAACCGAAGGAAATCCCATTCACAGTTATTCCTATATTTTTTCCACGGGTGATTTCGTGGATTCCTTAAGTATGAAAGGTAGAATTGTGGACGCATTCAACTTGCAACCAACTGATGGCATCATGGTAATGCTTTACCGAGATAACAACGACACCATTTCGCTCGACTCGATGCCTTTGAGTGTGCCGCCTTATTATCTTAGTAAAACCGACAAGAAAGGTTCGTTTCATTTTATTGGTTTAGCCGATGACGATTATCTGGTTTTTGCACTTAAAGATCAGAACAGCAACTATATTTTCGATCAGCCATCGGAGGAGATTGCATTTATTGATTCACTTGTTCACCCTTCATATCAGGAACCGATTGAGGTTGACACCACTGTTATTAATGATCATTCACCCATTGAAATTGATTCTGTTATAAACCTACGACCCGACAGTTTATTAATCGACACTACCCAACAAAATTCAAGTGATATAACAACCATTGATATGTTTCTGTTTCAGCAAGCAGATACCGTTCAAAGGTTAATGGAAGCAAAACTTATACGGCGCAACACCATCAGGTTTATCTTTACCAACCCTGCTGATGAAGTTAGTATCAATGCGGAAAATTACCCGCAGCGCGATCAATGGCATTTGAGTAATTGGTCGAAAGAGCATGACACCCTTTGGTGGTTTTTACACGAACCCGATCTTACAGTTGATACCCTGAACCTATTGGTAAAATATCATGGCGACACTTTGGATAACCTTTTTATTTCAACAAAACTTCGCGAAAAGCGAGTTGCACCCCGTAATAAAAAGAAAGAGGAGAAAACAAAAAAGAAAAAAAACCTTTTAAAGTACATCACCAATATGAAAGGGGGCATATCACCTGTTTCAAAGTTATATATTGAATTTGAACAGCCCATTCAAACTGTCATTCCTGACTCAGTCTTATTTATTGCCGGTGAAGATTCTGTTTATGGCTCCCGGTTTATTGCTCTTGACTCGTTACATCTTAAGTATAGCTTTCCTGCAGAACTTACAGAGGGAACAAAATATCAGTTAGAGATACCTGACTCCTCCTTTATCGACTGGAACGGATATTTTAACAAGGCTGCTTCCCTGAAGTTCTCTGCAAAAAACATCAAGGAATATGGTACTTTAACGATAAACCTACAGCCCGATCATTCAGGAAAGCATATTTTCCAGCTTTTAAATAAAAAAGAAGAGATTATCCGGCAGCATCAGTTTACTTCAGATACTACTTATTTTATGGAGTATTTAAAACCAGGTAATTATTTGTTAAAAGTTATTTTCGACAACAATAATAATGGCAAATGGGATCCGGGGGTTTATGTACATAAGACTAACCCAGAGGCTGTTACCTATTTTGAAAAGGCAGTCAGTATCAGGGCTAACTGGGAAATTGAGGAATCATTCAGCTTCACTAATTACGACCGAAATCCTCCTCCCGGGAAAAAAAGAAAATAGAAATTGTTTGTTAATTGTTTGATTAACAATTATAAATTTCTTTAAAATTTAACAGAAAAAAGGTTATTTATTTTGATTCCATGTATTTTGTAACAAAAAAATGATTTCATTTGCACCAGTTATTCAAATTGTTGTAAGAAATTTCCACTTTCAGCAAGGGTAAATAACACCGGTTGTAAATAGTAGTTTATGTCCTTCGCGTTTTTTTAACCCCTGGTTCGTTTTTACTCTTTCCCGGATTTTTTTAGTTATTTAATTTTTTTAAAAATGAACATTTACGTTGGAAACATTGCTTATTCGATGGATGACCACGATTTAGAGCAACTTTTTGGTGAGTTTGGTGAAGTATCAAGCGCAAGAATTATTATTGACAGAGCAACAAACCGCTCAAAAGGTTTTGGCTTTGTTGAAATGACAAACGATGAAGAAGGCCGTCAGGCTATTGAAGCTTTAGAAGGCAGAGACATTAACGGTAGAAATCTTCGTGTTAACGAAGCTCGCCCAAGAGAAAATCGTTACTAAGATAACGACAAAACTTAACAAAACCCTCATTTGATTTTCAAATGGGGGTTTTTTGTGTTCTACAGGCAACGGAAGGCTATTTTATGATGTCTAATTTTTATTGGTTTATGTATAACCATTACATTAATGATTAATTTAGCATCAAGAATATATTTCCATCAACATGCGATTAAAAAAGTCTTTTCTTTTCTTGTCTTTTTTGTTATTAACAAACGTTGTTTTTTCACAAGGAACTCAGCGTATTAAATACAAACAAGTTGCTTCCAGCACTGATAACCCAAATCAGGCTGATATGGATTCAGTAAGAGAATGGGTGTTGGACACGCTGCATTTCGGTGGAGGAATGATTGACACAAACAGCATTAAGTTTGTGGGTAACCCAAAACAATTTTGTTATTTCTGGAACGGTAAAAACAATTGGTCAGAACTTGGATGGAATGTCGGGCTTGGTTTATCAACCGGCGACCTTTCTGCCCTTTCAACCTCAACCAATACTGTTGGATATGCTGATGATGTTGACTTTCATGGAAGAGCAGACACTTCTCTTTGGTCGATGTATAAAAAGGTTTTTAGCTCTCCGTTAGTTAACGACCCCCTTGAAAACAGAGAAATGAGTCAGTATACGGGAGATGCTGCGTATATTGAATTTATTTACCAGCCTTACGACACACTTATTACTATCGAATATATTTTTGCTTCTGATGAGTACTCATATCCTGAAAGCCCAAATTATGACGCAAATATAACTGATCCAACGAGCTGGTCCAAGGGAAACATGTGTGACCTTTTTGGAATTTTTATTGCCGGGCAGCAAACTGCTGACAGTTTAATGACTCCCGAAACCAATGTTCCATGGACATCTCCTTATCCGCCTCCCAATAATGGAACATTTGACTTACCTTATTGCGCAGCTACCGTTAACGTAAATAATGATAACACTAAAAGCTTTTTTCATTCAAACCCGTCGAAATCGGGTACAATGCTTGCCCATGAATTTGATGGATTCACCTCTGTAAGCCCCAACGGCCCCTCAAGAAACAGAGAACTTAGGACACTTAAAATTGAAAAGAAAGTTACCCGGTGTGCCAAAAAGAAAATTAAAATTGCCATTGAAGACTTCCTGTTTGTACCTCCTGCTGCTGCCGGAAACCCTCCCGGATTTTTTATAAATTCTACTGTATTTCTTAAAAAAGGGGCAATTAAAGGTGGCAAGTCTAAACCTGGCTGGAGAATAACGGGAAAAAAATGGACCAGTACCTATCCTGACTTTGAGGGAAAACTTATTGAACCTTGCGAAAACGGCTGTACCGAAGGATGTAATGAGCTTTTACTGACTTTTAAACTGGATTACCCACCTACAACCGATAACTACCCGATTCCATTTTCCATAACCAATAATGGCAAAAATAATATCTATCTTTACGATACTACCCATAACAATGAATTAATTACCGTCGATACGCTCTACTTCGGGCCAACTGAAACAACCAAAACCATTCGCTTTGTTGCTCATGGTCTTTCTTTTGAACAAGTGAAAAATTGTAGTTTTACTTATGCTGCCAATCCATGTGAATTTGATAATATTTTTGGTGGAACATTTTCGGGGAGAATAGATCTACAACTGGTAGATAACAGTCCTATAAAATTTGATTTTGATCCAAGTCCTGGATTCAAGCAATATGAAGCCTATTGTAAAGAGACTATCGATATCAGAATTGATAGTACAGGAGGTAACCGAACAACATCAGGAGGAGTAAAGCCTCTTACTTATATTTGGCCCGACGGACCCATTCCTCCGAAACCGGTATTTACCTACACGGTAAATGCCAGCCCTGATTATGTACCGGTTACGGTTAACGACCGCTGTTTAAACAAATCTAATACGCAGGTTAAAATTGTAAACAAACCAATTATCCTGCAGGGAATCCAGTCAATATTCCTTTGCGGACCTGGGCAACAAGCTACTGTGCCGGCACTTACTGTTATGCCTAACCCGGCTGATATGCCCGGCTACGCCATTAACCATGTAGTTTGGAAACGGGTTAACCCGCTACCTGAAGTTCCACTGGGAGATCAGGGGGGAAACGATATTACAGTGGTATACGATCTGGATGTTGGTGATGCTATCTGGACTTGTGGATACAATGTTACCGATGTTTGTGGTGGTGAGGCCGACTCAACCTTCATTGTTAATCAATCCAGCCTGGTACTTGAAAATATTGGGGTTTGTAAAGGTGATGATATTGTACTTACTACCGGAACGCCTGCACACTGGTTTAAATGGTTCAGAAAAGATGGTGCCAGCTGGACACAAATCGGAACTACACAAACCACTGTTGACAACGGTTATCCACTGGGGGAACCTCAAATTACTTATAAGCTGAAAATTGAAGATAATTGCGGAGAACTTCAGGAAGCCGAAATGACCGTTTATGTCGATACCTACGAACCGGCCGTAACCTACAATCCTAAAGATGAGCTTTGTTTTGGTGAAAATATTACAATAGAAGCAAACGATAGTCCTTCATCAACAGTTTCCTATACCTGGTTAAGTGGTTCTGATATTGTTGGTACTGACCAAACCATTACTTTCGGAGAATCTGATTATAATATCCCCGGAACTTACACCTATACACTTAATACTGTTTCCGAAACACAATATTTTTATTGCACAAACAGCACAACAGCTACCTATACCGTACACGCTAATCCTTCTTCTGCCTTTTCGGTCGAACCTCCGGAGCATGCCTGCACCAAAACAGACATTGCTTTTGATTATAACGATGATGTGAATAACAAAACTTTTATTTGGGATTTTGACGATAGCAACACCGACACAAACCCACATACTGTTCATCAATATACCGATCCGGGTACTTACAATGTAAGACTGGATATCGAACTGACCTATCCAAACCCTACAGGTCATACTTGTAGCTCAGACAGTACGTTTATACTAACCGTTGACCCGTTACCAAGACCAAACTTCAGTGCGAATCCTGATGAAGGGTGTGAACCGTTATTTGTTCAGTTTTCAGACCAATCGCAAGATATTTTATCGGGTGCTACCTATAGCTGGGAATTTGGTGATGGTAATAGTGATAATACTACCAATCCGGCACATAACTATTTATCCTACGGTAAATACTCTGTTAAACTAACTGTTGCTAATACCGATCGATGTGTTGTAACAGAAAGCAAACCCGATTTTATTACCGTTCACCCTAACCCGGTGGCTGATTTTGTAGCTGACCCGTGGATCGCTACCATGGATTATCCGGTAATTAATTTTATCGACTCTACAACCCTTGTTGAAGGGGGTATTGATAGTTTTGATTGGGACTTTGGAGATAATAACAACAGCTCAGAACAAAACCCTGAACACACATACGGAAAAGCAGGCGACTATCAGGTAACTCTTCTGGTAATTACTGATAATAGTTGCCCCGACACGATTACCAAACTGATAAGTATTACCGAATTTGTTAAACTCTATATTCCTTCAGCATTTGCCCCGGCAGGTGCAATTCCGGAAAACAGAAAGTTTACCATTAAAGGAACTCCTGTTGATGATTTTCATCTCTATATTTTTAACCGCTATGGTCAGCAGATCTGGAGCACGCACAACTTCGAGAACTTCTGGGATGGTACTGATATGAATGGGTTGGATGTACCTGCAGGGACTTATATTTACAAAATTGAAGGTACTGATTATAAAAAGCGAAACATCTCTTTCAAAGGTAATGTAACGCTGATTAGATAAAGCTTTAGCAAAATTGTGGGTAATTTAAGTGCATTGAAAACATAATAATCCATATTTTCAAATTCGGTATAAGTTGAAACGAGCTAAAATTATTGAACTAACTGTTATTTCGGCTATTGTCTTTATTTACGTTGAAGTTGTTTAAAGTTAACTTGTTGGTTATAACAGTAAACTATTTAAGGTGACTGTTTAAAAAATAATTTTAGTTATATTATCAGCCTAAGCAGGGATTGTCACACTTCGACTACGCTCAGTGTGACACGTTTTTTACTTTTTGAACTCTCTTCTACAATAGAACATATATATTTTCAAACTGTTAACTTTAAACAACCTCTGTAAATAAAAATAAAAGTAACGGTAAATATAAGCGTAATAATGCATCAACACCTTCGCCAAAAGATACGAAAACAAATACTAATAAGCAGAAACCAGATTCAAAGTATAAGAGTGCTGTTAATGAAAATAAGAAAACTACCCATTCAAATAAAGCCAATGTTAAACCTGCAAAGAAACCAAGTAGCGAGCCTGCTTCCAGGCCATCTGGCAAACCAAAAGGAAAGAGAAGATAAAATGTATGGAGTAGCCTTATGTTCGTATGACTCTTTAATAACAAAGAATCAGCGTTCGTTTGCATAGTATTATTTCTCCGTTGTTAATCAACAACCCTATTCCAACAAGTCCTTTCTTCCCGATGATTACCGGGAGGGATTTAGGGGTGTGTCAGGGATTACCATCATTCAACCTATCAGGCCGCTTCCCGCCGTTCCATTATTGACCTGACAGGTTTGCAACACTCGCGGCCTGGCCTATAAGTCACCCTGAACTTGTTTCAGGGTCTGTGGGGGCTAATACAAGGTGCTGTGCAGGATGAGTAGGGGGATTAACTGAGATGCTGAAACAAGTTCAGCATGACTTCGTTCTGCAAGAAATACATCTGAATGCAATTCAAACTTTAAACATTTTATTATTATACGATATTCGTGAGCAGACAAAGAAGGACAAATATACAGGCCGTCCCATAACCAAACCGCCAGGGTTACCTTAATTTATACCGTTTTCCGGGTAAGCTGATTACCATCCCCTGAAATTCAAGGTTTAGCAAACAAGATGAAACCTGAGAAACAGGTATTTTACTTTTTGCCATCAACTCATCAATACCGGTTTCACCCGATTCCTGCAAAATATCAATCAGGGTCTGTTCGTTTTCGGTTAGATCTGTAAAAAGCCGCGGCTCTGCCTTTACCTCTTTCTTTACATCCTCCCACCCCATGATATTGGTAATATCATTAGCTGATTCAACCAATGCGGCGCGATTTGTTTTAATCAGGAAATTACATCCTTTTGAGTAAGGCTCATTAATTTTTCCGGGAACAGCCATCACATCCCGACTATACGAAAATGCAATATTTGCTGTAATAATGGCACCTCCCTTCACTCCCGATTCAATAACCAATGTGGCATCAGTCATCCCCGCTACAATCCGGTTGCGTTTGGGAAAATTCTCCCTGTCGGGATTGGTTCCTGACAGAAACTCACTTAGCAATCCCCCGTTTTCCATCATCGAAGCTGCCAGGTTTCTGTTTTCAGCAGGATAAACCCGGTCGAGGCCATGACCCATCACTCCAATCGTTGGTAATTCATTCTTAAGTGCATTACGATGCGCACAGCTATCGATTCCATAAGCCAGACCACTAACAATCATTACATCTTTTTCGCGTAATCCTTCTATAATCTTTTCGCACTGTACTCGTCCGTACGATGTTGACCGGCGGGTACCCACAACTGCCAACGTTCGTGCGTGATTAAGACTCTTGTTTCCTTTATAAAACATCATCAGCGGACCGTCTTCGCAATGAAAAAGTCGTTTGGGGTAATCCTTATCGGTAAAAAACAAAGGTTGAATAGCGTGCTTATTAAGAAATTCTATCTCCTTTTCAGCCCGCTTCAAAACAGAATGGTTTACAATCTTATTCACCGTATGGGTTCCTATTCCGGGTATTTTCATCAAGGCAGCCCGTTTCTCTTTAAAAACGGCTTCTACCCCGCCACAATACGAGATAAGTTTTTTACCATTTACCGAACCAATGGACGGAATAAGGGTAATACCAATTTTATATATTAATTCGTCAGACATTACAAATCAAGCAGCAAACAATCAAGAATTCTTTCGCAAGATACTAAAAGCACAGCGAGCCACGGCAACCGGCTCTTCCTGATGTTTTTGAAAAAGCTTTACATCGGCAACAATAACACGCTTTCCTGATTTCACCAAATGGCTTACGGCAAAAATATCTTTCTCGATGGCTCCGTGCAAATAGTCAATACGCATATCAATGGTGTTGACTTTATCACCCGGCATTGCAAGGCTCAATGCCACCAATCCACCGGTACTGTCGGCAATACTGGCTAAAATACCACCATGCCACAACCCGCGGGAAAAATCACCAATAAATTCCTCTTTAAACGGAATGCAAACTTCGGCAAAGCCCTCTTCTAGTTTCCTGATCTCCATTCCCAGAATTTTATTCACAGGCATCATCTCTTCAATTATTTGCTTTAAAGTTGCCAGTCGCTCCTCCGTTGTCATGTTTAAATTTTCCATTAAAGGTTTTTATTATTCTACAAAAATAAAGATTTTATAGCAGCCACTTATTATCATTGGCTATGAACTCATTCCAATTTAATATTTTTTAATTCAATTAATTTGGCAGGCTTTAATTAATTCTTCTTCTTTGCAAACACATACAATATTAAAACTTAAAATCATGAAAAAGATAATTTTAGTTTTCACTGTTGCTCTGCTTATGTTCACTTCCTGTTCAAGCCTTCAGGTAATGAGCGATTATGACAAAACCGTTGATTTTAGCCAGTATAAAACATACTCCTATTATGGATGGGCAAAAAACAGCGATAAGCTAATGAATGAACTTGACAAAAAAAGAATTGAGAAAGCATTTGCTGATGAGTTTAACAAAAGAGGTTTGCATTTTGTACAAGAAGGTGGCGACCTTGTGATTTCATTATACATCATTACAGAACAAAAACAACAAACCACTGCAACCACTACCACCATGGGTGGCCGGGGTTATTATGGTGGAGCTTATTATGGTTATGGCCCGGGTTGGGGCTGGGGCTCAGGTATGAGCACTACTTCATATCACACATACGATTACACAGAAGGAACACTGATATGTGACGTATTTGATGCAAAGGAAAAGAAACTTATTTGGGAAGGAATAGGCAAAGGCACCATTGACGATAACCCGTCAAACAGAGATGTAACCATTCCAAAAGCAATTACAAAAATCATGGCTCAATATCCGGTTCAACCACTTGAACAGGAGAAATAAAAGAATTTCTTAAACCCAAGTTATCATCAATCAGTGTACTATTCTTATGGTACACTGATTTTTTTGTTTAGAAATCTCTGAAATCTTTTTTCTTGTTCAGTTTTAAATCCTGAAGGATAGAGGCTTTAACGTTGATGGAAAAGTTCCAGCTCTTACGGGGTCCGAAAGGAATTACGTTGAAACGCATCTCCCAGCAGTGGAGGTCGCGGTATATACTAAAGGAGGTAAGCGAAACCTTATTGCTTGTAAAGTCCCATCCCGACCGGAAAGTAACTTTCCATTTGGGTGTGATATTCACCTGACCCGAAAACCCTAAGGTTTGTACAATTTTATTGGTTGGAATTTTCTCGTAATTAAGATAAGCAATGTGGGTTGTATAATTAAAATTATAACTCAGATTGATAGACCACGGAATATTCCAGTCGATATACTCGCTGTTATCATTTATAGTTCCAACATCTTCTCGTACATACTTATCTTTATTTTTCTTTTCTTTCTCTTCATTTTTATCTTCCTTCTTCTTAAAATCTTTATCGCTAAGCCTCAGGCTCAGGCTTAAAGCCCATGTAGTATTGGCCTTCCTGAAAAGACGCCTGTTTTGTGTCCACTCAAAAGTATTGGTTTGCCGCCCCGCCGAATCCAGCACATAAGGATCCCAAAGCGAACTGTACTTCAGGTCGATGTTTTTCCAAATGGTGGTTCTTCCGCTCAGGCTTAAAAACGACATGTTGATGGAGTCTTTCGCCAGATCATAGTTTCCTGAAATATTGAAACTTTTGATAAGAGTTATCTTTTTCATACCCGTAACCGTGTCTTTTCTCGACCTGACTTTAATTTCCAGGTTATTCCCGAAATTAAACCCTACCTGACCAGATTTCCTGCCCGGTGGCGAACCATATAACGCCCCCTGATATTTCGAGTAGACCACCTCTTCTCCATCACCATCTATATATGAATCGTAATATCCCCAGGTTGAGCTTCCAAAATCAGGTACATAATTAAACGAAACCGAAGGGGTGAACACATGCCTGATAGCTCGTAGTGGCCCCTTTTTAAACCTTAACATTCCGTAAGCTTTAGTTGAAAGGCTACTGCTTATTCGAAAATCAAAAGCGTTGTTAAATCCCGTTACTGTGTCCTTTGTAACATACCCCACGATGGTATCATTGCCATCAATAAGAGTATCGTTGCTCCAGTATTGTTCAACATGCTGGGCATACATGCGGTCGGTAGCATTGATGGAGTTACTCCATGTAAAGTATTTAAAAAGCTTTATTGGTAAATTAACGGGCATTTTATGAACTATACCGTTTTGCATATCCCGCTGATAGGCCTGCTCGGTAAAGACCAACGAATCAAAGGTGTTTACAATGTTTTTACCATTCATGGAATAGGTTACACTCAGGTCTTCATAAAAGCGTTTTTTGCCACTTCTTTTTTTCTTTCGTAATGGATAAAACCTATTCACATTAAAAGTTACTTCCGGGAGCGTAATTTGCACAACGTGCGTTTTGGTATTTTGTCGATGACTACCGTTTACCGTTAAATAATACTTACCCGCAAAACTGGTTTGATACGATACACTGGATTGAAATTCGTTGGAGAGGTAATCGTTTACATCTACCGAATTATACTTTACAAAATTAGAAGTAACAATATTTACATTCGCATTAAACCGGCTGTTGGGGCGAGCCTTGGCATCCTGCGAGTGCGTCCATCTGATTCTAAAATCATTACTTTTTTGATAATCGGGTGAGTATTTATCACTAATAATATTCACCGCATATTGTGCAGCGAACGAACCACTAAACTTGTATCGCTTTTTATACCTAAATGTAGGCTTAATCGCCCAGCTACCACGCGAGTAAATATCTCCAATTACCTTAAGATCCATATAATCGTTGATGGCCCAGTAGTACCCACCGCCTTCCAGATAGAAACCACGATTAGCAGATTCGCCGGGCGACGGAATCACAATACCCGATCTCTGACGACTATTATTGGGAAACATCCCGAAAGGCAAAGCCAGCGGAGTTGGAATTCCTTCAATTTCCATATAGGCCGGTCCGGTTACAATTTTGTTATCCGGTATAACCCGGGCTTTTTTAAATTTAAATCTGAAATGCGGATGGTGTTCGATATTACAGGTTGTATATGAACCATACAGCAGGTTAATAGAATTATCGGGTAGCTTCTTAACCTTTTCTCCGGCTAAATATCCTTGATTATCTTCGGTATAAATGCTGTAAATGTACCCTTTGCCGGTAGTAATATTATACTCAATGGTGTCGGCTTTAAAGGTTTGATCTCCCTGTTTAAACACTGGTCTGCCCAGCAACTTTCCTGTTGTATCGACAACACCATAGGCGGTAACCGTGTTATTGTTAAAATCAATTTCAATAGTGGCAGCTTGTAAATCAATATCCTGATATTTTATTTCGGCATCTCCATACAGCAGAACTTTTTTATTGATAACATCCTGAACAATTGAATCGCGTGCGGTGCGTTCAATTTTAGCATCAATGGTAGTGTGCGATTTTTTTTCGATTACGGTATCAATCACCACTGTATCTCTAACAGAAATTACAGAATCAGCAACCGCTTGAGGTAAAACATATACTGTTTTGGCCGAAACGTCGTTAAAGTAAAAGGCTATTATAAGTAATAACCAAAACCATGTTAATAATTTACCCGAAGATGGACGTTTTGTCAATTGGTTTGATTTACTTTTGTTAAAGGCAAAGGTTTTATTAAGTGCAAATATAATTTCTATATCAATACCATTAATTTGAAACGACTGCAATATATTGTTATTATCCTGTTTCTAACATTTTCTTGTTATAATTTGTTGGCTCAACCAGCAAATAACAAAGGAAAAAAGATCAGCACCATTGTAATTGATGCGGGTCATGGCGGGAAAGACCCCGGTGCAATCGGCAAAAAAACAAAAGAAAAAACAGTAACCCTTAAGGTTGCTCTTAAACTTGGCAACTACATCAAAACCTACCTTCCCGATGTAAAAGTAATTTACACCCGCACCTCCGACCGCTTTGTCGGGTTAAAGCAAAGAGGACAGATTGCCAACAAGCACAATGCCGACCTGTTTATTTCAATTCACTGTAATGCCAGCAATTCGCACTCACCCTATGGTACCGAAACCTATGTTTTAGGTAGCGATGACCGGCGTAGCGACCGCAATATGAAAGTTGCCATGCTTGAAAATGCGGCGATTCTGCTTGAGGATAATGCGCAGGATAACTACAATGGTTTTAATCCCAACTCACCTGAATCATATATTATTTTCTCACTAAAGCAAAATGATTACAAGCAGGAGCAAAGTTTGGTTTTAGCCGAAAAAATCCAGAATCAGTTCAAAAACAGAGCAGGCAGAAAAGACCGGGGTGTTCATCAGGCGGGCTTTTTGGTTTTAGCCGGAACCTACATGCCATCAGTACTTATTGAACTTGGCTATCTAAGTAACTATACCGAGGAAAAATTTCTGATTTCGGAAAAAGGACAGGCCTATCTGGCATCAGCAATCTACCGAGCTGTAAAAGAGTATAAACGAAACTACGAGCTGGAAAATAATGGTAGCGAATCAAGACAGCCGGTGCAAAACGCCTCTTTAACCGGACTAGAATACAGAGTACAGTTTTATACTTCATTAAAAAAGATTCCTGTAACCAGTTCAAAATTCTCAAAAGTTAAACAAGTAGCTATTTATCATCATAACGGGCTTTACAAGTACACCTCAGGACATTTCAAATCAAAACAGGATGCGATTGCCCGCCAGTTGCAACTCCGTAAATCAGGCTACAGCGAAGCCTTTGTTGTGAAAATGAAAAATGGCAAAAGAGTTAATTAGGGCACGTTATATCTTTTTATACTTTTGTCTTTATAAATGTTAAGAAATGTTTGTGGTAAAACATTTTATCTAATTTTACGTTTTTAAACAAACACCCAAAGTGTGAAACGATCGAAACCATACCTGATAGGCTTTACTTTTATTTTTGCCATTATACTTTTTGTTTGGGGATTTAACTTCCTCAAAGGCAGAGATCTTTTTAAAAAGCAGGAATTTCTATATGCCCGCTACAAAACAGTCAACGGGTTAGTAGCTGCTAAACCGGTATATGTAAATGGTTTGCAGGTAGGACAGGTAAGCAGGCTCTATTTCGCACCGGATATGTCGGGAGACATCATTGTAGAACTTGTTATCCAAAGCAAATTTCCTATTCCTAGAAACACAGTTGCAAGAATTTTCAGTGCCGACCTGATGGGTTCAAAGTCAATTGCATTGCGGCTGGGCAACTCTAAAGAAATTGCAAGTAGTGGTGATACACTGCTGACAAGTGTTGAAGGCTCACTAATGGAATCGGTAAACGAACAGGTAGCCCCACTTAAAGCTAAGGCCGAAGAGTTAATGAGTTCCGTGGATACTTTAATGACTGCTTTTAACGCCATTTTAAATGATGCGACTGTAGAAGACCTGGCAACCAGTTTTAAGGATATTCATACTACCTTTAGAAACCTTGCTACCACAACAAGCAATATCGATACACTGGTAAACGAAGAATCGAACCGGTTAAGTTCTATACTTGCCAACTTCGATTCGCTCACAAAATCATTTAACGAAAACAGAGAAGGCCTTACCAATATCATCAATAATTTTGAAAGTATTAGCGATTCGTTATCTAAAACTAACTTATTGGCAATTATTCAAAAAGCCGATTCTTCCATTACCAGCCTGAATACGATTCTCCAAAAGATTAACGAAGGGCAGGGAACAGCCGGAATGTTAATAAACAACGATTCATTGTACAGAGAACTTGATAAATCAGCAGAAGAGCTGAATAAGCTGCTTAAAGATATCCGGGAAAACCCGAAGCGTTACGTGAAATTCTCTCTGTTTTAGCATTAAAATTTATACTGATAAATCCTGTATTTCTTATACATCTCGGCATTGATGTTTTTCAGTGCACGGTTCATCATTACATTATCTTCTAAAATCCAACTGGCCTCTCCCAAATGATAACCTCTTTTGGTGCCATTATGAAATGTTTTGGCGTACATACAGGCATCAATTCCACTTTTCCTATATTTATCAAGAATTCCCAAAGTCAGCACACGTACGCTTTTTACTTTTTTCTTGAAATTAATCAGCTTCAGAAAATTAAACGGGAAGAGTTTTCCATTTCTTATCTTAATAAACACCTCATTAATATTCGGAATAGTCGCCGAAAAAGCTATGGGTTCGCCATGATCCTCAACCATAAAAACCAAATCGGGTGTAGTAATCATTTTCAACTCTTTCACCAAAGCATTGAATTCCTCTTCAGTCATTGGAATAAAACCCCAGTTATCTTTCCACGCTTCATTATAGATGTGACGAATCTTTGGAGCTTCCTCCTTAATATTGTTAAAATCCACCTGTCTGATTGTAATTCCCTGCGACTTCAATCGTTCCTCAATCTTCGCACTAAGAGTCAGCATACGTTCCGGAATCTCTTTATGTCGTAAATACCATGCTAGCAAGTCCATTCTTTTCTCCAGACCATAATCTAAAAACACCTTGTCATGATACTCTTTATTATGCGTCATCATCACAAACGGTGGTGTATCAAAGCCTTCAATCAGTGTTCCGCAAGGATCATTAGTAGATGGGTTCATTGGGCCATACATTCCTTCAACACCTTTTTCTTTGAGCCACGCAATCGCAGCATCAAATAATGCTTTTACAACCTCCTTATCATCAACCGACTCAAAAAAACCAAAAAAGCCCCAATTCTCTTTCCAGTGATCAACATAAGCCTGATTGGTAATAGCGCCTATCCTTCCCACTACTTCACCATTACCATTCTCGGCAATAAAATATTCGGCTTCACCATGTTTAAAAAAAGGATTCTTCTTTCTATCCAGGGTCTCCTTCGTCATTATTCTAAGCTCGGGAACATACATTTCATCGTGTTCGTAATGCTTATACGGGAAATCAATAAATTGATTTAATGATTTCTTATCATCTACTATTTTAATTGTAACCATGTTGGAGTTTTAACAGTATTAACCGTCAAATTTAGCCAATTCTAAAAACTATCAAAATAATAACTATTTTTGAAGCATACAAAATAAGATTTTATAAAAATCGTTATCTTATTTTTGTTTTTGAATAGTAGCATCATTAAAACTAAATTATGTCGGAACTACAGAACAGAGCAGCTGGATACCTTATCCCTCAAAGGGTAAAAGATTCAGGATTATATCCTTATTTTCGGGTATTGCAATCGGGTCAGGATAAAGAGGTAGTTATTAATGGTAAAAAGGTTTTGATGTTTGGCTCTAATAACTATTTAGGATTAACCAGCCATCCCAAAACCAAAGAAGCCGCCATTGCTGCCATTAAAAAATATGGTTCAGGTACAGCCGGTTCTCGTTTTTTAAATGGTACCTTAGACATTCACATTGAGCTTGAAGAAAAACTGGCAAAATTTGTCGGGAAAGAGGAAACCATTACTTTCTCAACCGGATTCCAAACAAATCTTGGTGTAATATCAGGTGTTACTGGCAGAACTGACTGTATTATTATAGATGAGCAGGATCACGCTTCACTGATCGATGGTACCAGATTAGCTTTTGGCAAAGTTTATAAATACAAACACAACGACATGGAATCGTTGGAAAAAGTACTAATCAAACAAAATGATTACGCTTTAAAGCTTATTATTCTGGATGGCGTCTTTAGCATGGAAGGTGATATTGCCAAACTCGATAGAGTTGTTGAACTTGCAGAAAAATATAACGCATCTATTATGCTGGATGATGCTCATGGTCTTGGTGTATTGGGTGAAAAAGGACGCGGAACAGCCAATCATTTTGGAGTAACTGACCAGGTAGAGCTGATTACCGGAACTTTCAGTAAATCACTGGCTACTGTTGGGGGGTTTGTTGCAGGCACCAAAGAGATAATTAATGTTTTAAAACACGCTTCACGCAGTTTTATTTTCAGCGCAAGTTTACCACCGGCCTCAACAGCTTCGGTAATTACAGCTTTAGACATCATTAATGAAGAACCTGAAATTGTTCAGCACCTGTGGGAAAATGCCAACCTGTCTATTGAGCTTTTTAACCATTACGGAATTGATATTGGCAATTCAGAAACACCAATTATTCCCGTCTATATTAGAGATAATGATAAAACATTCCTTTTAACAAAAATGCTATTGAACGAAGGTATTTTCGTAAATCCGGTAATTTCTCCTGCCGTACCACCCGATCACTCATTACTTCGATTCTCTTTAATGTCAACGCATACCAAAGATCAAATTGAATATACCATCGAAAAAATCCACTCTGTTGGAAAGCAGATTGGTGTTTTTCAATAAGGTTTAATTAAAAATATTTTTAAAGAGGCTATCCCAAAAGCCTCTAATAATAACCCTGTCAGATTGAGCGGAGTCGAAATCGACTTATTACCATTGTAATACATTCTTTGGCTCCGCTCCGAATGACATCATACACTACTTTTACAACAAGCCTTTTTTGATTGGCAATACTTCTTTAAATAAGTAATCAATTCAATTTACTTCTATCTTTGCAAAAAAAATTTAAAAAAGAGTATGCAATTAAGCGAACAAGAAATAGTTAGACGAGAAGCGTTGCAGGAGCTGCGTAAACTTGGGGTAAACCCTTACCCACCGGAAATGTTTGAAGTAACTGCCTATACTAAAGAGGTATTGGAACAGTTTCCGGAAGATAATACCCTTTTTCAGGAGGTGTCGATGGCAGGCCGTATCATGAACCGCAGGGTAATGGGTGCTGCATCCTTTGCTGAAATAATGGACGACACAGGCAGGATACAACTCTATTTTAAACGAGATGACATTTGCCCCGGTGAAAACAAAACCATGTACAACACAGTTTTTAAACGACTGTTGGATATTGGTGACTTTATCGGTATTAAAGGATATGCATTTGTAACCAAGATGGGTGAAATTACCATTCATGTTACCGAATACAAAGTGCTTTCCAAGTCTCTTCGCCCATTACCTATTGTAAAAGAAAAAGACGGGAAGGTTTATGATGCTTTCACCGACCCTGATCAAAGATACCGCCAGCGCTATGTTGACCTGATTGTTAACGACCACGTTAAGAAAACTTTTATTCAGCGAGCAAAGATCATTCAATCCATGCGAAATTTCCTTTCAGGAAAAGGTTATATCGAAGTGGAAACGCCCATTTTACAACCCATCCCCGGAGGTGCTGCCGCCCGCCCCTTTATTACCCATCATAACGCGCTCAACATGCCGCTATACCTTCGTATTGCCAACGAGCTATACCTGAAACGACTAATCGTTGGTGGTTATGAAGGCGTCTTCGAATTTGCCAAAGATTTCCGTAATGAAGGAATGGATCGTTTCCATAACCCCGAGTTCACCCAGATGGAAATGTATGTAGCTTACAAAGACTACTTCTGGATGATGGAAACAACCGAGCAGATGATCGAGAAGATTGTTACTGATCTTTACGGAACAACAAAAGTACAGGTTGGTGAAAATGAAATTGATTTTAAAGCACCTTTTAAAAGACAGACTATCCTTGGTGCCATTAAAGAGTTTACCGGTTTTGACCTCACCCATAAAACCGAAAATGAAATCCGTGAAGTAGCTGAAAAACTCAATATCGAAACCGACCCAAGCATGGGTAAAGGAAAACTTATTGATGAAATCTTTGGAGAAAAGTGCGAAGGTAACTACATCCAGCCTGTTTTCATTATGGATTACCCGGTAGAAATGTCGCCTCTTTGTAAACGTCATCGTCAAAACCCCGAGTTGACTGAAAGATTTGAGTTAATGGTAAATGGAAAAGAACTCGCCAATGCATATACTGAGTTAAACGACCCAATTGATCAGCGTGCCCGCTTTGAAGAACAAGCTAAGCTTTTAGAAAAAGGTGATGATGAAGCAATGTTTATCGACTATGACTTCCTTCGTGCTCTGGAATACGGGATGCCACCAACATCAGGAATGGGAATAGGAATAGACCGTTTGGTGATGTTGCTTACCAACCAGCCTTCTATTCAAGAGGTGCTTTTCTTCCCCCAAATGAAACCGGAGAAAAAAGTAAAGCCCATCACTCCTGAAGATTTTATGGAAATAGGTGTTTCTGAAGCATGGGCCGAACACATTATGGGAGCAGGTTTTGCCTCCCCGGCTGCCTTAAAAGAAACAAAAGTTTCAGCCATTCAGCAAAAGCTTAACGGTTATCGCAAAAAGAACAAATTGAATATTCCGGCCATTCAAACAGATGAAATAGAAAGCTGGCTGAACAATCTATAGGAATTCTTCAATTAACAAACCTGTGTTAATAATAATAGTAATATTACTATTATTCATATTTGTTAAAATTGTTGATTTGTATTGTTACTCTACTATTTTTTCGTTAACAGACTAACAATATGCATAAATCATCGTATCATGTTTTATTATCATTCATCCTGTTTGCCCTTCTTATTTCTAATAACATAAAAGCGCAAAACAAGTCCTTTTGGGAACTTAACTACAATATTGGAACAAGTGTCTTTCTGGGTGATATCAAACAAAATCAATGGCTTCCTGCCAATGATGAGTGGAGGTTAGGAACCGGGGTTCAGTTTGGAAAACAAATATCTTACGTGTTTGGGATTAGAGGGCAGTTATTGTACGGGCAAATGGCAGGAAAACGAACACAATGGAATCGCTACTTCCAGTCAGAATATTTTGAAACAAACGTAAACGCAACAGTTAGTCTCAATAATCTGTTTGGAACCAAAAGGTCAGACCGGCTTTTTAATATTTATCTGATCGGCGGAATTGGAGTAACCCAATATAATACATCCGTTTATGAACTAGGAACCAATAAATTTATTACAAGAGTCGGGAAAGGTGGGGTTAACGGTAATGGTACAGGTTTTGGCGGGAGAACCCTTGAAGGAATATTAACGGCGGGTATGGGAATCGATTTTCGAATTAATGATAATATCCATATCAATTTCGAATCAGTACACCGCGGTATGAACTCTGATGCTTTTGATGCCTGGGAAAAAGGTTTTCCATATGATATTTACAATTATACGTCAATAGGTGTTTCATGGCGTATTGTTATGCAAAATCGTAAACAAAAAGTTGAAACTATAAATCAAGCCCGGCCTCAGGAAATTAAACAGGTGTTTATCAACCATGAAGAAACTGTTCCGGATACAATTGAGCAAGTTGTTATAAGATATGTGAAATATGTTGAACCTGAAGAAACAGCGGAAATTAAAGAAAGTTTCCAGCCAAAGAAAAGCGAAACCATACTCCCCGAACAACATGAAGTTGAGTTCAGGGTGCAAATTCTGGCAAAACTTAACACCTCTGTTTCAATAAACTATTTAAGTAAGAAATATGGTATTCCTGCCGATCAAATACAAGAAGGGCGCCATGCTTTGTATTTCACTTATTCAGTCGGCTCATTTGCCTCTTACGAAAAAGCCCAAGAAAAAAGAGATTTGATCAGGACAAAATACGGAATTTCAGACGCCTTTGTAACAGCCTACTATAAAGGTATTCGTCTGGAACAAATTCCAAAATAAAAAACTATTGCATAAAAAAAACCTCATTTGAAATGAGGTTTTTTTATCGATATAATGTCTATCTATTTATCTGATGTTTCTTTATTAGCAGTATTCGCACTTTCACTCTCTTTTTTATTGTTACCATCGTCCGAAATACCGCCTTTAAACTCCTTCACACCTTTACCAATCCCTCGCATCAGCTCAGGAATTTTTTTGCCACCTACAAGCAGCAAAATTACCACAACAATTAAAATCACTTCATAACCGCCAAACCATCCTGCTTGTTGAGCGATTCCCATATTCAATAAATTAAGTAGCGACATAATGATATTTTTCAAATTCCTGACAAATATAATAGATTATCACACCCGATGAAAGTTCTTCGCAACGTTTTATTTTTTAGGTTTGTCATTCATTTAAACTGAAAGCCTTACCACTATGATAAAGCATTACACCCTTACCCTTGTTCTTGTACTTTTATTTGTATCCGGATTTGCCCAAAACAAAAAAGATTACCGCAAACTTCATTACCTCTCGCAGGAAGAAATGAAAATGCCTTTAACCAATGTTCTTGACTTTACGCCAACCGATCCTCCCGAAGGTTTTATTCGCAATGTTGCCGAGTTCGACCAAATGCAGGGCGTGATGGTTCGTTACCCGTTCGGTATTCCGATTAGCCTGATTGCCGAAATGGCTGAAGATACGCGGGTACTTACCATCGTGAAAAACGAGGTGGAAAAACAAAGCGTGCTGGAGATGTATGCAAACTACAATGTGAACCTCGAACATTGCGATTTTTTGTTCGCGCCTACCAATACTTACTGGACAAGAGATTATGGCCCGTTTTATATTTTTGATGGCAATAATAATGCTGCCATTGTCGATTTTCCATACAACCGCCCACGCCCTGACGATGATAACATCGCGATAGCAATGGCGCAGTATCTTAATATTAATCTTTATGGAATGAACCTGATTCACACAGGTGGAAATTATATGTGTGATGGTATGGGGCAAGCAGCCTCTACTGATTTGGTACTGGATGAAAACCCTTCTTTATCAGAACAAGACGTTGATACTTTGGTAGATGATTTCTTAGGAATCGAAACCTATCACATTACAGCCGATCCGCTGGGAGACTACATCAAACACATCGACTGCTGGGGAAAGTATCTGGCTCCTGATAAAATTATTATCGGACAGGTTCCGGCCAACGATCCAAGGTACGACGATTATGAAGCAATAGCTACTTATTTTGCCAATCAAACAAGCAGCTATGGCAATCATTATAAAGTTTACCGGGTATTTACCCCGGGAAGTCCACAGGCTACACCTTATACGAATTCATTAATCTTAAATAAAAAGGTGCTGGTTCCAACAACCGGCAACCAGTGGGATGAAGATGCCATAACAGCTTACCAGGAGGCAATGCCCGGTTACGAAATCGTCCCCATTCAATATGGCGGATGGATTAATACTGACGCGTTGCACTGCCGGACCAAAGGCATTGCTGATATTAACCAGCTTTACATCTGGCATAAGCCAATTTTAGGTTCTGTTGATTTTGAATACGGTTATCCTGTTACAGCAAATTTGTACAATTACAGCGGACAACCGGTTTATGAAGATTCGGTATTTCTGATTTACCAAATCAACCAGGGTAATTTTGATACGGTTACCATGACCTCCGTTTATCGCGATTCATTGGTTTATACCGGAACCATTGCCGGTGCTACTCCCGGCGACACGGTTCGCTACTATCTGTATGCTGCTGACGAGTCAGAACACCATGCCAATCATCCATACATCGGCTTACCCGACCCCCATCAGTTTGTAGTTAACGAACAGGCACTTCTGTTTGACCCTGACACTGTCTGGTTCCAGACTTTTGACCAAATGTGGGAAGGTATTAACCTGAATATTATCAACACTTCCGATATTCCGGTAACCATCAACTCCATTACTCAATACGGATTAAGTTTTATGTGGTACATTAAAAATGAAGATTTACCTGATTTTCCATTTATACTTCCTGAAGGAGACACCTTGTCATTTCCTGTTTATACTGATATTCCGGTATTCCGCAATTTGGTTTATGACACTATGTATATTGAAACATCTGATAAAACATACAAAGAACTGATGATGATCGATTCAGAACTGATTGAAAAGATTAATGAAAAAGGTTCAGCAAATGATGTTACTGTTTTCCCGAACCCTGCTACCAGCCGGGCTACCTTCAAGTGGAACCAACCTGGAGATTATACGCTAAGTATATTTAATCTTTCGGGGAAAAAGGTTTACAGTATAAGCGGAAATTCGAATCAGGCTATTTGGAAAATAAATTCCAAAATTATTAAACCAGGTATCTACCTATATCAAATCAAAATAGACAACACGATTTCATCAGGAAAGATTGTTAAAAATTGACCCTGATGTTATTAACCTTTTTCTGATTTTACTACTAAGGTTAAACATCTAATTGGTTTAAGCATATAAATCGTTTAATCATTTTTACAATGATTTGTTGTTTCCGCTAATTCTGATTTACCTGGAAAAGAATAACCTTTTGCTGCAAGCCCCTTCACTCCTACAACAAAGGCAGCAACCCCACAAGATTTTGTCAGTTTAAGCTAAATAGCTACATTTGCAAAATTTTTCTAACCATTCTGTGGTAGAATACACTTTATCGATTAGCACTAAATTTTAAGAACCCCTGAATTTGAAAACAACTATTAATATTACAGTATTATTACTGTTGCTGTTTACTGCCACCAACAGTATGGCACAAAGCAATCTCCTAAATTCAACGTTAGATTCTGCCAGAAATTTACGAAACAATGGCCATTTTGATGAAGCAGTAAAAACATTGGAGGCTTTTAATGCCCAACATCCTGATAATACTTGGCTGCTACAACTCTATGCTGAAACGTTATTTTGGTTGAAGGATTATGAAAAAGCCGATAGTGTTTATAGGAGAGCCATTGAGGTGTATCCCAATAATTTTGAGGTAAAATATGAATATGCCCTGTTTTTATTTGACAGGGGAAATTACGAAGAAACAAGAAGTTTACTGACATTATATGTTGAAAACCGTCCTGATAATCCCGGAGCAGAATCGATGCTTGGCATTGCCAACTACTACTTGGGAAACTTCAAAGATGCAGAAAACCATCTTAATAAATCGCTTGCCCTCAATCCCTCGGATCAAAAAACCAAACAGGTATATTCCGAAGTATCCCACGTTGTAAAACCATGGATTAAAGGTTCGGTTTTGTACACAGACGATTCACAACCTATGAGCCAATGGAAACCTTCGGTGGCAGGGGGCTGGTATCAATCACACTTCATAAACCTTTCGTTTGCTGCCGACTTTCGTAACTTCTCTGAGGACAGCACCCATTCAAGTATGGCAGGGTTCACAATACTAAACCATTTTGCCTTTCCAAAAGCAGGTTTTAATGCTGCTGTGTCAGCCGGAGGGTTTTATACCTTTATCAACAAAGCTATTGATTTTACCTGGAGTATTCAACTGGATAAAACCTTTTTAAAAAACCTCCACCTGAAAGCCGGTGGCGAACATTCACCCTATACCTACACAATTGCAAGTATCAGAAATCCTTTTCTCAGAAACAGGTTCAATTTTTCACTCTCGTGGGAAACTACACAATCATGGAATGCTGACCTGGGATATATCGGAGAATACTTTCCTGATGATAATAGTGTTCAAACAACTTACTTCTGGTTCTTAAGCCCGTCAATGAAATTTTCTGTTTTCAGTGCAAATATTGGTTATGCCTTCAATTATGCCGATGCAAAAGAGAGTCGGTATGTTTCAGAGCAGTCGCTGCAAGAGATTGTTGAAGATTATCAACCCGATAAAAAAATAACGGGTGTTTATAACCCATATTTTACACCAAACAATCAATTCTCGAACTCTGTTTTAGCCAACGTTTATATCCACCCTTCCCTGTCAACAAGCATTAAACTGCATGCTTCGGTGGGTGTGTATGCCCGTGCTATGAACCCCTACCTTTACCTGGGTAAGAAGAATGGAAATACCATTATTAAAGAAGAGTTTTATCAAGAAAAATTTACTCCACTGGATTTAGGAATTAACTTTAATGCTGATCTTTCTGAAAGTATAATGTTAAATTTTTCGTATCAATACCTGCAAACATTTTACTACAATTCAAATAACTTTGAAGCAGGGTTGAAGATATATTTTTAAGTATGCTAAAGAAAAAGGATAAAGATTTTTGGAAATTCAGGGAAGCTCGCGGGGTAACCAACCTCGACAGATTCATCTACCTGGTGTTATTCGTGGCCGGGGTGCTGAGTATTATCCGGTTTGGTGATTGGTGGTTTCGGGCCAGACATGTTGAATCGCTGCCCCTGTTTATTCTGCTTTCATTAATTACCTGGTATGGAATTGCCCGTATTTTATTAATCTGGATTAACTACCTGCGGGTTAAAAAACCCGAATTTGTTCCGGCTGAAAAAGGATTGAAGGTTGCTATTTTTACCACCAGCTCGCCGGGTGAACCTTTAAGCATGTTCGATAAAACCCTCGAAGCTTGTGCCAACATCACCTACCCGCACACAACCTATCTGCTTGACGATACACAGGATCCGGCATTTAAAGCGATAGCCGAAAAGCATGGTGCTGTTTGGCTGAATCTGGTTGGATTACCGGGAGCCAAAGCGGGAAAAGTTAACGCCGCATTAAAACTAATTGAAG
>Ga0256913_10000286_pt1 | contig 25150 bp, 18 predicted proteins | sample Axial_MatmetaG_FD_185970 | JGI IMG/M metagenome (GOLD analysis project Ga0256913, IMG submission 185970) | Deep-sea worm associated microbial mat communities from Axial Seamount, Juan de Fuca Ridge, Pacific Ocean - Axial_Mat | ecosystem: Environmental > Aquatic > Marine > Oceanic > Microbial... | reverse complement strand
AGGAAATATGTTTTTCCGAAATCCTTATCATCGCCCACATAGCTTACAGCTACATTACCGCCACTGATTGAAAATATCCACTTGTCTGACGGGTGCCACCTGAGGTATGACGCATTGCTCTTGAAATTTGTTACCTGACGTGGGTGTTTTTTTACATCCGGATCTTTATCGTTACCGTTGGAAGGTATGATGAAGATCTGATTCACACCATTTTTGTCGGGAGCATAAAAACCTATGTGTTTCCCGTTGAATGATCCGCGGACAATGCCGTCTGCATCCATGCCGTGAGTGAGCCTGTGTATTTTTATCCCTATTGGGGGAACAGGATACTCTTTGTTGTTTCCAGAAAATGCAGTTGTGATATCAACATCATCAGGGATCTCGGCAACAAAGAGGTCATTCTCGTAATCAACCCCGTTTTCGGCTCTTACCTTGCCGATAAACGCCCTTTTTGTCCCGGCATAGTCAACCCAGGAGTCTCCGTGTGCTTTTTCGATCTCACCCGGTTTTGATTCTCCTTTTTTAGCAGGTTTTACCAAAAGGGCAAAATAGTGGGTATAGCCTTGGGGAACATTCTTGTTCGGTTCCATGTAACCTATGGTACGGTCATAATCATGATTAAGAAAATCGTCATAGGTGAAACCGATACGTATCCCGTTCCTTGAATACTCATGACGGTGAGTTCCGCCTCTGTGGGCTCCGGGTGTGGTAGGCCTGTCGGTTGCAATGTCGCGCATCTCAACCAAATGCCATTCACCGCTGCCGTCACCCTTTGCGGTTACTCCTGTGCGGTTTGGTTTTTCGTAGTAACCACGCTCTTTAACCTGGTCAACCCACGGGCCGTGAATGAATATCACCTTGTTTTTTATTGGGTGATACGATACTGCGCCGACACCGGGAGCTGCCTTCTCTCCGTGAATGATCTTTTCCGGCTTGTAAAGTACAGTTTCTTTACCTGTTGAGATATTCACTTTCTCGATAGTTTCACAGTTGCCGATATCTTCATTGAAGACCGTGCCTCGCGTATCGTAGCATAAAAATTTATCGTCGGGAGAAAAATTATCATTGTTATCCAATGCATGATTCTTCTCGGTAAAGGTAATCTGTTTTTCACTCATTGGGATGTAGGTGGTTTTATTGCCGGTGTCTGATCCGTTACAACCTGATAAAAATATTGAAACGATAATGGATAAACCCGGAATTGCGAATGTTTTCTTTAACATCTTTTTGTTCTGTTAGAAAAAATGATATTCAATGATCTGACAAATAGTATGATAAACAGGAAGGTGTAATTCCTGAACTTCAGGTGTCCATTTTGCAGGAACTTTTATGACTGCATCACAGTAATTTTTCAGCTCACCGCCTGTTTCTCCGGTAAGGCCAAGAACTTTTATTCCTTTTGCTTTAGCCACGATTGCAGCATAAATGACATTTCCGGAATTTCCTGAAGTAGTGATCCCGAGGAAGACATCGCCTTTGCGTCCGTATCCGTTAACCTGCTGTGCAAAAATGAGATCTCCGTGTATGTCGTTAGAAACAGCGGTATTCAGAGCGGTGTGCGCACTTAATGAAATGGCAGGTAATCCTCTTTCCAGTTTTGATGAGAGGAACTTTGCTTTTTCAACATCCACACTCATTAATGATGTTTTAAAAGAAGACTCCAGCGGACGTTTTTTAGAGAAGCTTTTCATCAACTCGCCTACAATGTGATCGGCATCTGCACTGCTGCCTCCGTTACCGCATGCAAGTAACTGACCACCGTTCTCATATGACTCAATGATCATGTTGGCAGTTTTCTCAATATCTTCTCTCACACTTGCCAGAACAGGATATCTTTCAATTAATTTGTCTAAAAGAGTTTCAGTGTTCATTATTTTCTTTTTTATCTTTTCAGAAGTTCAACCAGCTGGTCAGCTTGCGTAAAATCGTTGATGATGAAATCAGCACCGGCCTTTATCAGACGAGTTCTTTTCTCTTCGTTCAATCCGTAACGCCTAACTTCATCACTTGCTATGCCTACAGCAATACCTCCGTACTTGTTACATTCTTTAATCTCAACAGGGCCGTCACCTGTAACGAGCAGTTCGTTACCTTTAAGTTTATTTTTAGTTATTATCTTGTCGATGATTATCTTTTTTGAATACTTCTTAACATCACCCACCGAACCGTAGATGCCTCCTTCGAAAAGATGCCTGTAGCCGAGTATCTCAGCTTCTCTCATCACATCATCCTTGTCAGTTCCGCTTGCAAGATAGAGTTTGACACCTTTTTCCTTTAACTTTTTAAGGAATTTCACCGCACCTTTTATTATGTAGTCATCCACCGAAAGCTCACCTTTGTTAAGCTTTTCGATCCGTTTGTTGACCATCACCATAAGGGCATCATTGTATATTTCCTTGTAGGCAAACTTGTCAAGTATCTTATCTTTCGGTACTATGCCGAACTCTTCAACAAGTTTTACAAGGCCTTCCATCTGAACAATGGTCTGAATGCCGGTGGAAACATCAATGTAGTTTACCACACGTTCACGAACTTTGTCGAACAGTGCTTTGTCGGCAGTCAGGTAATGGTCTCCCAGTATTGCTTTTATCATCACAGGCTCCATGATCTTCTCCCAGCCTTCACGCAGTGTGCTCACCGTTCCGTCGTGGTCGAAAATGGCATGTTTGATGTTTCCAAGCCCCAGGAGAATAGAGGGATTGCAAACCTCAAACTCGGTATCGGGAATGTATTGTGCCTGTCTGATATCTTCAGCCAGTTCGGGGTGATAGTTGTAATCGACATCTTTTGCTATTTCAAGTATCTCTTCAGCGGATGCTGTGCCGGTTGTATAAAGTTTCTGAACTGTCACGGCTGCCGCAAAGTTTGCAAAACGTGCTGCATCGGCAGGCGGTATCCCGGCTGCAAGACAAAGTGCAATAGCACTTATCGTAGTGTCACCTGCGCCAACGGTATCAATTTTATTCATGATCTGAATGCCCGGTATCTCATGCAGGCCTTCGTTGTCGAAAGTAATGATCCCTCTTGAGCCACAGGAAACAAATACTGGTTTGTTGTACTGATTGTAAATCTCGGTTCCGTATTTTTTTATCTGTTCGAAAGGTACAAAGTCACGTGGACTGAGTTCATGCCCCAGCAAAACGCCTGCTTCAATTTCATTTACCTTACGGTAGATGTTGCGGAACTTATCGTTGTAATGACGTGAATCGAGGATAACGATCTTGTCGTTGAACTCATCGAACAGTTCATTTACGGCATCGATAAAACTTTCGTTGTTAAGACTGCCGGGAACCTGCTGGTTGAAAATCAGGACATCGTAATTTTCAAGGGCGTAACGAATATTTTTGATTATTTCTTTATCGGTTTCAAGAGTTCTTTTGTTGTTCAGCCCAAAGTCGATACGCGGTTGTTCCTTGTCGTTAAGTATCTTTTTTGTATAAGTATATGTGTCGAAATTTTCTTCCTGGATCGTAAGTGCCGATGTGTCGGCATTTAGTTGTTCAAGCTGGCGTACAAGTTCGCGTCCGTGAATATCGTCACCGATAACGCCGATAACCTTAAGTTTTTTAGGAGTTAGAGCTGCAACATTGGCTACTACGTTCCCTGCTCCGCCCGGTGAATATTTCTGGCTTGCGACAGACTCAGCCTGCAAACCTGTTTCAACGGATATTTCCGATCCGGCAGGATCCATTATCCAATATGCATCAAGACAAAAGTCACCGTAAACTGCGATCTTTACATCCTTGATCTTTTTAATTATTTCGTTTAAGTTAATATTTTTCATAATCTTTAGTTTATAAGGTCAATTATCTTTTTATATAATACGGGGATTGTTGATTTCTGGTTTCCTTCAATGTAGAATCCTTTACCGTTGTAAGCTTCGGGGACGCGTGTCACAATGCTTTTCTGGTCACGGAAGTAATAGCCTACGGTGTTGTCATTCCTTATATGATCAGGATTGAAAGGTCGTATATCGAAATCGGCAGTGATAAGTTTATCGGGGACGAATCCTGTGTTGCCTGCCATGGAAGCTGCTTTCAGGAATACTTCCGGGCCTGTCACGGCGCTTCCGATATTCAGGATGATACCTCCTTTTTTCAGTTTGGTTATTTCATTGGTGTAGATCAGAAAATCTCTTCCTGAACATCCGCCTTTTGCACATCCGTCAAAAAAGCTATGCTGATCAAGAACATCGGTTCCTATTCCCACATGTATAGTTAACGGGACCTCTTTTTCGTAACAAACATACTGAAGGCTTACCTCTTTATGCTGGAAATTAATATTTGAAAGATCTATGCCGAGTACCTCTGCAACTTCAGCCCTGAAACTTTCATCATGCATCATTTTACCTACAGACTCTCCGTATCCCAGTTTGTATTTATTACCAACGATGAGAGCAGCATTGATGTAATTGAATTCGAAAGCCATTCCAAACTGACCCTTTTCAAGTGCCTGAGGAACATATTCACTTGTTTCGCCTATCAGGCCCAGCTCAAAATCGTGGATAGATGTGGCACCGTTACCTGATATCATGGTGAACATGTCTTTTTTAACGAGATCACCTATTAACAATGACAAACCGTTCTTTACCAGGTGTGCACCAGTAAAAAATATAACAGGCCGGCCGTTGTTGCGTGCATCTACTATCTCTTTGGCCAGCATCGATATCCTGTTTTCTATCTCATCACTGATGCTAATGTCGACACTGTCAATATTTGCAGGTTCGATCAGGTCACTTAGTTTTACCTTGTTTGTCCTTGCGCTTACAGGATAAGTGTTGATTAATTCGGGATTAAATATTCCGTAACGTCCTGAATATTCCATTTGTATGGTTTTTATCATTTATTAGAAAAAGTGTGTTCCATCCTCCATAAACCGTGTTTAACGGACTTGGAACAAGATATGAAAAAGTGTTCACCTTTGTTTTGAGGACAGAATAATACCTTACAAAAATGATTTTTTTTTGTAAAAAATAACGCATGCTTTTTGCTTATTACGCATTAAAAATTAACAAAATGGACACCCTGTGAAATTATGTAAAACATTGGAGGTTTGGAAGAAGAGTTTAGTCCTGATTTTTTACAATGATCAAAAAAATCATTAAAAAGTAATACAAATATTAAGTTTTCAGATAAATTGAGATAAAAAGTATTATCGATATAAATTTTAAAAATGATTTTTTAATCATTATTTGAAATCTTTTCTGTATTCTGTAGGTGTCTTACCCATTACTTTTTTGAAGTAATGATTGAAGTTTGCAAGGTTATTATAACCGCATTCATAGCATATTTGTGATATCTGCTTATCGGTTTCGGCGAGCATTTTTGCTGCAATACTTATTCTTATATTCTTTACATATTGCATGAAAGGCTGCTTGGTCTTTTTCTTGAAATAACGGCAGAATGACCCGGGGGCCATATGAACCAGGTCAGCAGCTTGCTCAAGGGTTATGCCTTCTTGAATATTCTGGAATACATATTCATACACTTTGTTGATGCGATCAAGGTCCTTATCAAACGATACCGAATAATATGATGTAATGGAAAGAAACTCGTAATCCTCTGTTTTCAAAAGCAGGTTAAACACCTTTAACAACTCAATATACACTTCCAGACCTTCAAGTTTAGTGAGGTTTTCCAGTAATCGGGCTATCTCCTTAATGTGTTTGCCTCTGAAAAGGATGCCTTTTTTTGCGTTGTTGAGCAGTTGTTTTACTTCAATAAGTTCGGGAATGTTAAAAAAATCAGAACTGATAATATTCTCGAAAAAGTGAGTGGTTATGCAATATGGTTTCAATCCGTCTTTAACTTCCGTAACTTGCCAGTTGTGAGGAATGTTTGGACCTATCAGTACCAGATCACCAGGTTTGTAACCTGAAATGTTGTTTCCTACTATTCTTCTTCCGGAACCGGAGACTATATAGTTCAGCTCAAAGTTTTTGTGAGAGTGTATCTTCTCCGAGTTTAACATCATTTCCATCTTCCTTGTAAGGAATGAATGCTTGTGAGGAACAAATATTTTTTCAAAAACGAACTCCATAAAACCAGTTAATGAGGTTACATACAAATATAATTATTTTAATGAAATAGCGTGAATAAATAGTGTTAAGATTTAATGTAATTTTAATAAATTATAGGAAACGAATGAGGTAAAGTTGTTGTTACTTTGTTTTTTAGAAAGTATTCATGTATTCATTGTTCTTGTGAAAATTTAACAAATATAAAATACTATAGGGCGGTTTAATCAGGCCGGCAGATTTGATTTTTATCTGAAATTACTTAAAAACAGAAAAGATGGAAAATATTTTAAAAGGGATAATTCCACCGGTGATCACTCCTCTTCTTAATGATGATGAGCTTGATGTTGATGGTTTGAAGAGTTTAATTGAACATCTCATAGCAGGGGGTGTGCATGGATTGTTTATATTGGGAACTAACGGAGAAGCTCCTCATCTGAGTTACAGGCTAAGAAAAGAGCTGATAACTAAAGCTTGCGAGATAATTGACAAAAGGGTGCCGGTGTTGGTAGGTATTACTGATACTTCATTCACGGGGTCGATAGAGATTGCCGAGCATTCGAAAGAGGCAGGTGCAGACGCTGTTGTAGTGGCTCCTCCGTATTATTTTCCGATATCTCAAAAAGAGATGCAGGATTATCTCGAGGATCTGGTTAAAGTACTGCCATTGCCTTTTGTACTTTATAACATGCCGAGCTGTACAAAAATGCATATGTCGGTTGAGACAGTAAAAAAAGCCAAGGAGCTGGGAGCATTAGGTATCAAGGACAGTTCAGGTGATATGTTCTTTCTTTACACACTTATTGAGGAATTCAAGGATTCACCTGATTTCGCCATAATTGCCGGTACCGAACTCTACCTTCCCGATACCATTTTACATGGAGGACATGGAGCTGTTCCGGGAGGTGCTAACATATTTCCAAAACTTTTTGTAGATTTATACAATGCTGCGGTAAAGAAAGATCTTGAAGAGATCGACCGTCTACTTGAGATAGTGCATGTTCTGTATAAAACGATATACAATGTCGGTGATTCTCCAATGAAGATAACCAAAGGAACGAAATGTTCACTTTCAGTTATGGGGATTTGTAGCGGATACATGGTTCATCCGTTGCGGGAGTTTGAGGGAGAAGAACGAGAACTTATCAGTAAATATGTTAATGACTTTACTAAACTTCTCTAGATATGAATTACCATTTAGATTTTTTTGACACCCTGATCCTCATTCTGTATGCAGTAGTACTTGTGGGAATGGGTTTCTATTTTCTCAGAAAGAGCAAGACCTCTGAGCAATTTATGGTTGCGGGCCGGGGTATTCCTGCCTGGGCAGCCGGTATTGCGGTAATGAGCGCTTACACAAGCAGTATTTCGTATATTGCTGTTCCGGGAAAAGCTTTTGATTCAAACTGGCATCCGCTGATATTTGCCCTTGCTACCTTGCCGGTTGCATGGTTTGTTACAAAATATGTTATTCCTCATTACAGAAAACATAAGATCATTTCTGTATATAACTATCTTGAACAGAAGATGGGGGTCTGGGCCAGGGTTTATGCTTCAATGTCATTTGTTCTTTTTATGATAGGAAGAACTGCTGTGATCCTGTACCTGTCATCTCTTCTTCTTACGTCGTTCATTGATGTCGATATAAGAATGCTTATCCTGATCATTGGTCTGGTAACCGTTCTTTACACTTTGATGGGAGGTATGGAAGCTGTTATCTGGACCGATGTAATGCAGTCAATTATAATGGTTGGCGGACTTCTTTTCAGTGCTTATGTTCTTACCAAGGATGTGATTGTTGAACCGGGAGTGGTGAAGCAGGCTTACGAAGCAGGTAAGTTCAGTCTGGGAAGTACTGAATGGTCGTTGAGCAGCCGTACTATCTGGGTGATGATAATTTACGGAATAACTGAGAATGTCAGGAACCTGATAGCTGATCAGAATTATACTCAGAAATACTCATCAACCGCAACCGAGAAAGAGGCTAAAAGGTCTGTTTGGTTTGCAATGTTGATCTACCTTCCGCTTACTATTGTATTCCTTTACATTGGTACAATGCTTTATATCTATTACGGAGCTGAAGGGAATGCTCTTCCTGCAGCAATAACAAAGGGTGACCAGGTGTTTCCTTATTTTATTGCCACTCAATTGCCCGTAGGTCTTAAAGGACTCATAATCGCAGCTATTCTTGCCGCATCAATGAGTACTATTGACTCTGCTCTTAACAGTTCGGCTACGGTTCTTTTTGTTGACTATTACAAGAAGTTCTTCCGTCCTGAAGCGTCTGAAAAAAGCAGTATTAATTTTCTTCGCTTAATGACCATAATCTGGGGATTGTTGAGTATTGCTTTTTCATTACTTCTGATAAATGCAGAAAGTGCTCTTGACATATGGTGGCAGATATCGGGAATTTTCGGAGGAGGTATTCTTGGTTTGTTCCTGCTTGCTGTGTTCAATGTAAAAGTGAGTACGACACAGGGAATTCTGTCGGCTGTTTTCAGTATTCTCATAATCATTTGGGGATCATTTATGCGCGATCTGCCTGTAGGATGGGAATGGTTACAGTGTACTCTTGACCCGATCATAATCGGGGCAGTAAGTACCGGCGGACTTGTTCTGCTTGCACTTATTTTTGTTGTGATAAACAAATCGATAAGTCGTAAATAAAAAATATACAGGTGGTCTCTAAATTAATTGCTTAATGCAATAATTCAGAGATCCACGGCAGAAAAGGATTGGGTTTCTTAGGGATTGCCTGTAATTAAAATATTACAGATGATGTTTAAGAAATTCAGTCCTTTTTTTGTTTTGTTGTTTTTCTCGGTGATAATTATGTCATGTGGTGATAAGGGTAGAGATTACACAAAACAGGTTGATGTTTTTATCGGAACGCAGGATGACGGTAATACTTTTCCGGGGGTGAGCGTTCCGTTTGGAGGAGTACAACTCAGCCCCGATACAAAGCTTGACCCTAAGGCACACAAAGCATACAGCTATTCTGACAGTCTGATTTATGGCTTCTCGCATACGCACCTTAACGGTGTAGGCGAGCCTGAGTACAAGGATATTCTCTTTATGCCTTTCATTGTGCGAAATTTACCTGATGTCCCTGACAACAACTTTTATGCAGCTTCATTCTCACACGATAATGAACATGCCGGGCCGGGATATTATTCCGTAAAACTGAATAATGGTATTGATGTTCAGCTTACAGCAACCGAAAGATGTGGTTTCCATAAGTATACATATCCTGCAAGTAGGCAAGGTGTTTTTATTGATCTCACTTATCCCGACGGTGCTGAAGAACTTTACATTAAAAAAGTGAGCGATTATGAAATCGAGGGGTTAAGGCGTTCACACGGTTGGGCATACAAACAGTATGTTTATTTTATTGCCAGATTCTCAAAACCGATTGAGTCGTTGCTCACTTCTGTTGACGGAAAGAAGTTTGTAAAAAAAGATTTTACAGATGGCAAGTCGGTTAAGGCGATGGTGATTTTTGACAATGCTGATGATGAAGAGTTATTGGTCAAAGTCGGAATTTCTGCAGTTAGTACTGACGGAGCCCGTAAAAATCTTGAAAAAGAAATTACTAATTGGGATTTTGATTCGGTTAAAAAGTCGGCTCATGAAAAGTGGAATAAGGTTTTGAGCAAGATTGATGTTGAGGGGGGAACAAAGGACGAGCAGACAATTTTTTACACGGCAATGTACCACGCATATCTTAGTCCGGATATCTATCAGGATATTGACGGCAGATATCGAGGCATCGACGGTAAGGTGCATACGGCAAAAGGTTTTACAAATTATACTGTATTTTCTATTTGGGACACTTACCGTGCACTTCATCCCCTTTTTACCATAACCGACCGTAAGCTTACAAACCAATTTATTCGCTCGCTCATTGCCAAGTATGACGACGGAGGACGGCTGCCGATGTGGCCTCTTGCCGGGAATTATACCGATGACATGCTCGGGTATCATGTGGCTTCTGTCATTGCAGATGCATACGTTAAAGGCATAAGGGATTACGATGCCGAAAAGGCGTTTCAAGGAATGAAAGAGCTTGCAAATATGAACAGACTTGGGCTGAAATACTACAAGCAGCTTGGTTACATTCCATACGACAGGCAGGGGGAGTCGGTGTCAAAAACACTGGAATACTGTTACGATGACTGGTGCATTGCCCAAATGGCGAAATCAATGAACAAGCAAGGTGACTATGACTATTTTCATCACAGGGCTCACTTTTACGAGAATGTTTTTGATCCTACATCCAAACTTTTCCGCGGTCGCAGCATTGATCGCAAATGGCTGACACCTTTTTATCCGTTGAAAAATTCAGCTTACTCTGAGGGAAATGCCTATCAGTATATCTATGTTCCTCACGATATTGACGGTCTTATCCGTTTGATGGGTGGTGATGATATGTTTGCTGCCATGATGGATGTGATCTTTACAAAAACCTCAGGTAAGCATGACGGTTCAATAGGTCAGTACTGGCACGGAAATGAGCCGAGCCACCACCTTGCTTACCTGTTTACTTATGCCGGCGAGGCATGGAAAACACAGTACTACGTTAACAGGATACTGCATGAACTCTATTCAACCGATCCGGATGGAATTGCAGGAAATGATGACTGTGGTCAGATATCTGCGTGGTACATTCTGAGTTCGCTAGGTTTTTATCCGGTAGCCCCGGGACAGGATATCTTTGTTATCGGCACTCCGCTTTTTAACAAAGCTGTGATAAACCTTGAAGATGGTAAGAAGTTCACAGTCATTGCTAAAAACAGGAATGAAAGTAACTACTACATTCAGAGTGCAACGCTGAATGGAAGACCATACAACAAATCTTACATAAAATATTCCGATATCATGGCAGGTGGTGTGCTAGCATTTGAAATGGGACCTGAGCCTAACAAACAGTGGGCATCGAAAAAAGAGGACAGACCCTATTCACAGAACGGGAAAGAGGTTGTAAGGCTTCCTTTTGTTAAATCGGGTAATCAGTTGTTTAAAAATTCAACAGAAGTCGGGCTTGGTTGCGACACCCAAGGAGCAGATATTCATTTTACACTTGACGGAACAGCTCCCGGTAAAAACAGTAAAAGATATACTGAACCGATAAATATTACCAAGACAACGGATATAAAGATCATTGCATACAAAGACGGTATGGAGCAAAGTCTTCCTGTTATTTTTCGATTTGAAAAGGCAAAATATTGTCCGGCTGTTTCACCCGGAAAAGTAAGCAGAGGTTTGGAGTATGAATATTTTGAACGATTCTTTGTAACTACTGCTGATCTGGATAAAGAGACACCTTTGAAAACCGGAGTTATTGATAAATTCAGCATTGAAAATGCCGGTAAAGGAAACTATTTCGGATATGTGTTCGAAGGGTTCATCATGGTTCCGAAAGATGATATTTACACATTTTATGTGAAGTCAAATGATGGAAGCCGACTGTACATTGATGGTATTGAACTGATCGAAAATGATGGTAACCACGGCTCGGTTGAAGAGGTGGGAAGGATAGCGCTAAAAAAAGGTTATCACAGGATAAAATTGAAATATATGCAGTGTGGAGGCGGGAAGTCGCTGAAGGTAAGCTGGCAGCGTGAAGGGGGCAAGAAACAGGAGATAAATCCGGAGGTATTGTTTCATTGAATGATTGAATAATTACATGCAGGAACGCACGGCCGTGCGTTCCTGCATGTAATGCAAAATGTAATGTTAAAGTGAGGTGTAAAATGAAAAACAACTAAATCAAAATAATATGAGCAGATTAAAAATAATAACAGTGCTTGTTCTGATCGTCTCATCAACCTATGCAAAAGAGTACAATGTGCTTGATTTCGGTGCAAAGGCCGACGGAAAGACGGTAAATACAAAGGCAATTAACAAGGCCGTTAAAGCATGTTCCGAAACCGGCGGCATTGTTGTATTCCCTGCCGGGGAGTATGTGACAAGTACAATTTATCTGAAAAGCAATGTTACCCTGTATCTTCAAAAAGGAGCAACAATACTAGGAAGTACGAGCATGGACGATTATCCGCCGAATATTCCCGATTACAAGTTTTACCGTCAGGGAAAGATACTGCGGGCGTTGATCTACGCAGAGAATTGTTCGAATATCGGCATTCAGGGTGAAGGCCTCATCGACGGCAGGGGGGACAGGATACTGAAACAGGACGGACAGCCTGTAAAATCATACGGAGAAAGGCCTCATGTGATCTGGATGGTAAAATCGAAACATATCAGGGTGAGGGATGTAAGCCTGCGGAATTCGGCTTTATGGATGGAGCATTATCTTGCGTGTGAGGATATTCTTATTCATAACATCGACGTTTACAACCACTGCAACAAAAACAACGATATGATCGACATCAACGGGTGTAAGGATGTTGTGATATCCGACTGCCGTGGCGATTCCGACGATGACGGCATAACGTTGAAAAGTACCCATGAGATGCCGTGTGAGAATATTCTCATCAATAACTGTGTGATAAGCAGCCATTGCAACGCCATCAAATGCGGAACTGAGTCCAATGCCGGTTTTAAGAACATTGTTGTCTCAAACTGTGTGATCCGCCCGTCGAAAGACACAGTGCCTACTTATGGAACAAAGATAGGAACAAGCGGAATCTCTCTTGAAGTTGTTGACGGAGCAGAGATGAACGGGGTAAGCATTTCAAATGTGGTGATCCAGGGTACAGTTGTTCCGCTGTTTATCAGGCTGGGAAACAGGGCACGGGGATACGATAAAGATAAACCCAATCCTGAAACCGGTAGTATCCAAAATATTACGATATCCAATGTTACAGCTTATGATACCTGGAATTATACATCAAGTATTGTTGGTATTCCCGGACATAACATCAAAAATGTAACTCTTGAAAATATCCGTATCTTTTCAAAAGGGGGAGGGACAGAGGAGCAGGCAAAGAGAGAGGTCCCCGAGTTAGAGACGGAATATCCCGAAGCCGTGATGTTCGACGAGCTGCCGGCATCAGGATTTTATGTGAGACATGCGGAGAACATTACAATGAAGAATGTTGAATTTCATTTCATGGAAAATGACAAGCGTCCTGCTCTCTATCTCGACGATGTGATCGGGATGAAGATTTTGAACCTTAGCTCTGAAATGGATCCGTCAGTTCCGATGATATTTGGCAGGGATATTAAAAATGTGTTTGTTCAGAATCCTCTGCCGGATAAGAATTGTAAAAGTGTAATTGAACTTTCGGGAGCAGATTCAAAAAATATCAGGCTGACAGAAATCGATAAGAAATATTTTGAAAAGATATTTGATGTGACAGGTGGTGCGGATAAGAAAGACGTAAAAACAGGTGTGGTGTATTGATAGTAGCAATAGCACACATGGTAACGCAGATTTTGCGGAATTGCACGGATGTATTTCTTACCCTCTTCCGTTTCCCTTTTTTAGAATGAAATCCGAGAGGGGGGGCGGATGAAGAAAAAAACTAAAAAATATGAAATCAATATTTAAAATTCTTACAGTATCACTTTTCCTTATCTCATGCAGCCAATCAGGGAAGAAGGCTGGCAGGTACTACGATGATGACAACATGATGCTTGTTGACGGCAAACGGACTTTCATCATCGGATCGTACCACCTGCCGAAGACAGACGACCCTTATGCAGAGCTTTCCAGGAACGGCTACAACTATGCCCATGCCGGCTTTGACAAGGTTCAACTGGATAATGCAGAAAAAAACGGACTTAAAGTTTGGTTGAGTACAGGTGCCATTGATGAAAAAGACAGTGTCAAAAGTAAAGCAAAGATAAGTGAACAGGTACAAAAGTACAAAGATCATCCTGCATTGCTGATATGGGAGATAGCTGATGAACCTGCTTTTACATGGAATTCGGCAGAGGCAAGGGTATCTCCTCAAAAAATGGAACGAACTTATGATCTGATAAAAAGTATTGATGATTCACATGCGGTTTTTACCAATCATGCTCCGGTCAATCTTATTTCAACAATGAAGAAATATAATCCGTCGCAGGATGTTGTTGGGGTGGATGTATACCCCGTTATCCCGCATGGTATAGTGCCTTCATATGCTATCTGGCCTGACGGATTGCAGGGTGATCTGTTGAATCCGTACATCAGTCAGGTGGGTGAATATGTGGATAAGATGAAAAAGGTAGTTAATGATTCAAAACCTGTGTTTGCAGTCCTTCAGGGCTTTTCGTGGGAAATGCTTAAGCCGGAAGCGAAAAGGGATACTGCGATGATACTTTACCCCACCCATGAACAGTTACGGTTCATGGCGTATGATGCCATTGTACACGGAGCAAACGGTATTTTGATATGGGGAACGAATTACACTCCGCAGCCTTCAAAATTCATGAATGACCTTAATCGTGTCACACATGAGCTGGCGGAGATGCAGGATGTGCTATCGGCACGAACCATAACGAACAGTATAAAAAAAGAGTACATAGAAACAGGACACTCTGTTGATGCCGGAGTAGAGTTCATCACAAAGAAGGTTAACGGTAAGACTTACCTGTTAAGTGTAAATTCGGATAAGAACCCGGTGAAGGTTACATTCTCCGGACTCGGCAGCTTCAAGTTGGCAAAGGTGCTGAAAGAGGGAAGGGCCGTAAAAATTGAGAATGGGGAATTCTCCGAAAAATACGCCCCGTTTGATGTGCATGTGTACGAATTTGCAGAGTAACAGTTGAGAATCTTTACATTTGAAAAAAACTAAACTTGAAAAATATGAGATCAATTAAATTTCTTTCGTTACTGTTTTTTATGTTTTTGTCAGTCCTTTCAAGGGCTGAAGGTGTTAATGCCGGTGCGGCAGCCGTTGACATGACACCGCCGCTTGAAATGAAATTCGCCCTTGGCGGTTATGGCGACCGTATGAGTAAACCTGCCGAAGGTGTTCATGACCGTATTTGGGCCAAAGCCGTTGTTTTGCAAAAAGGCAATGAAAAATAGGAATTAGCAGTATTATGCTTTTAAGAATAGATGATCTTTAGTAAATTTTAAAATTTAAGTACCATGAAAAAAACACATAACAGAAAAGGTATTTTATCGATCTCGATAGTTTTGTTAGCTTTTATTTTTTCCGGCATGACGGACTTGTCTGCTCAGCACATGAGCCTTCGCAAACTTTTTGAGCCCTCGGATGCAAAGACACGCTCTATCAGCCCTGAGAATTTTACGGGAGAAAAAGGTAAAGGCGGTATGGCAACCATCGAAGAGGGTATAGCAGGTAAAGAAGCAGCCTGGCTTGGTGTCGGTTGGAAAGTGAACCCTTCGATCGTAATTCAGCCCGGTGAGACATTTACCCTTGGAGAGATCACTGACCAGGGAATTATCAACCATATCTGGATGACTCCTGTCGGCGATTACCGTCTGATGATACTTCGTTTTTATTGGGATGATGAGACAGAGCCTTCGGTTGAGGTGCCTGTGGGCGACTTTTTTGCTGCCGGATGGGGAATGGAACACGAACCAAAGATAAACTCCATCGCCGTTTGTGTCAATCCGCGAAGCGGTTTTAACTCTTACTGGCAGATGCCTTTCCGTAAGAAGTGCAAGGTAACTATGGAGAACATGAGTGATAAAAAAGTTGAACTTTACTATCAGATCGATTACTCGCTTGAGAAAGTTGCAGATGATGCACAGTATTTCCATGCCCAGTTCCGCAGGGTGGAAAAGCTGCCTTTCAAGGAGGTTTATACCATTGTTGACGGCATTAAAGGGAAAGGAAACTATGTGGGTACATATCTTGCACACGGAGCCCGAAAAACAGGTTGGTGGGGCGAAGGAGAAATAAAGTTCTACATCGATGGCGATAAAGAGTTCCCGACTATATGCGGAACCGGCGAGGAGGATTACTTCTGCGGTTCGTACGGTTACAACGACCGTAAGATAGACGGGAAGATGTATTACGACGAGTTCAGCAGCCTGTACACAGGTTTTTATCGTGTTGAAGCTCTGGAGAATGAAGAGTTTGTCGGGATATTCGGTCAGTACCGCTGGCACATCACTGACCCGATACGTTTTGAAAAGGACCTGAGGATAACTATCCAAAGTCTTGGATGGGGCAAGAAAGGTTATCAGCCGCTTGAAGACGATCTGGCATCGGTAGCCTATTGGTATCAAAGCGAGCCGCATGCTCCTTTCCCGAAACTGCCGTCTAAAGAAAAGCTTGTGATCAAACAGTTGGAGAAAAATAAAAAATAGTTATTTGAGGAATTGAGGAATTGAGGAATTGAGGAATTGAGGAATTGAGGAATTGATTTTTTACTAACGAAAGTGAAAATTCGGGTGCGGCTTTTTGTCGTATCCCGAATAAAAAATATAAAAAATGAAAAAGCCGAATGGTTCTTCACCCGGGGGAAATACGAGAGGTGGCTTAAAATGGGGTATCCTCAGTACAGCCATTATCGCCCGTGAAGCAATGATCCCGGCGATGAAGAAAAGTAAGCACAGTGAACTTGTTGCCATAGCATCGCGGGAACAGGCTAAGGCCGAAAAGACGGCAAAAGAGTTTGACATCGGTAAGGCTTACGGATCTTATGAGGAACTACTTGCCGACACAGAGGTTGAAGCGGTTTACATTCCTCTTCCCAATCACTTGCATGTGGAGTGGTCGCTTAAAGCTTTAAAGGCAGGTAAGCATGTACTGGTTGAAAAACCGGTGGCACTGAATGCCGAAGAAGCTGAATATCTTAAAAAGGAGGCAGAGAAATATCCCGGCTTGAAGATCATGGAGGCATTCATGTACCGTTTTCATCCGCAGTGGATCAAAGTGAAAGAGCTGGTCAGGTCGGGAGCTATTGGCGAACTGAAGATGATACAGTCATCCTTCTCATTTTATGATGATGATGCCGGTTCTATAGTCAATAACAAAGAGTACGGCGGTGGGAGTTTGATGGATATTGGTTGTTATTCGGTTTCTTTGTCAAGATATTTGTTTGAAGAAGAACCCATAAGCGTGATGTCCGATCTTGAGGTACATCCTGAGTTTGGTACTGATGTATTGACAACCGGCATAATGAAATTCAAAAATGGGGTTTCAACTTTTTTTAGTTCTACAATGCTTGCCGAAGAGCAGAGTGTGAAGATCTTTGGCACAAAGGCTTTTGTTGAGATGAAAAAGCCATTTAATCCGGCTCCTGATGAAGTGTCCGGCATAGAGGTTGTAAGTGAGGGGGCACGCGAGATAATAGAATTTGCCCCTTGTGATCAGTACACTCTTGAGGTTGATGCTTTTGCTTTGTCTGTTTTGAACGATGATCCGGTTCCCATCTTTTTGGAAGACAGCCTGAGAAATATGAGTACTATGACGTTATTGTTAAAGTGAACATGGATACAGAGTGCTGCTTCATATATTTTAACAGTTTGTTGTGTATTTTTGACTACTTGAATGTCGCTTCTGAACGCTTGCTTTTTATGTTTATGAACAAATCAGTTGCTATTGAGAGTGTGTTAATATCCTGAGAACCAGCGCTGAAAGATATGTGGGGATAGTAGTTGTTAATATACTTGTTATGAAATACCGTTTCTGTTTGTTGTAATAGCCCCAATAAAAGGTTTGTTAATTTGTATTAAAATTGCTAAAATTGTACTGTCTTTAATTTTTAAAGCAATAATTAATAATTTAAAATTTTTAATATTTTATGACTATGAAAAACTATTTTTCAAAATTGGCCGGTGTAATGTTAGTAGCTCTCCCGTTTTTAATGAGCTCATGTGGAGAAGATGAGGTGCCTGCACCTACAGTATCGATTAGTTTCACAATAAGTGAGGATAACGATCATGAGGTGAATTTTAGTGCAGTAGCTACTGATACTGATACTTATTTGTGGGAGTTTGGTGATGATGAAACATCGACAGAACAAAATCCTGTTCATACTTATGCAAAAGGTGGCGAGTATACAGTTACTTGTACAGTAACTGGTGCAGGAGGAACAGATCTTGCACAAACAACAATTTCAATTAATGTTAGTGATGAAGAACTTCTTACAGGTACATGGGTAGTTGACGGGGCATCAAACTTAGTTGCAGATGAGATTTTTGGAGATGATGATCAGGAAATTGGTGCAGGAATGATTGGTGCATTGATTCCGGATCTCACTGCCGATAAATTCATTTTTAATGCTGATGGAACATTTTCAATGGAAGATGACGGAAATGGTATGTGCTTTAGTTCTGCCGTATCAGCATTAACGTATTACTATTCAATTGGAGAGCCTATATCAGATCCTGATAATGATGATAGAGTAGGGGTATATATAGAAGATTACGGTATTTGTTCTATTAAATATGATATGCCAGAAAATGCAACCTGGGAGATTAAAACTGGCGATCTTGTTATAAATGAAGGAACAGAGGATGAGAAGAAATTTGAGAATGTTAAATATATCGAGTTGAGCGAAGGTGCATTTTTGGGAATGTTTAATATGCCTAATTATGTGATTTTGAATGAGTTGACTCCGACGAGCTTGAATGTTACGTTGATGTTTAATGCACATGCTAAGAAGCCTGAAATTACTAATTATACAGTAACACTTACATTTACAAATTCAGTGCCTAAATAAAAACTAATCACAAACAAAAAGGGGGTGCAATTATGCAGCCCCTTTTTTGTTGATCTTTTTTAACAAACTTTTATAATAATTTCACTATTTGTGGTCTGTATCTATTTTTATGTTATTTTTATACATTATTAACAGATCTTATACTTATGGATAATGAAAGGCTGTTAACTATGGAGTTTTGATCTTTTTTTAACTTGTTATTTTAATATTTAACTTATGAGAAAATCTAATTTGAGAAGTAGAAGCAGGCATCTGTTTTTAATGGCATTTGTAGTTATGTCATTTTTAATAAGCGCCGGTACTTTTGCTCAAAATGCATTTACTGTTACAGGGAAGGTGATTTCGGCGGATGACAACTCAACACTTCCGGGTGTTAATATTGTAATTTCCGGTACAACCAACGGGGTAATAACCGATATTGACGGCAATTACACCATAAACATCCCGGATGGGAATGCAACTTTGCATTTCTCTTTTATTGGCTATAAGTCAGTTGATGTTCAGGTGAAAGGGAGAACAAAGATTGATGTAAACTTAGAGCCTGATGTTGCAGCTATTGATGAGGTAGTGGTTACTGCATTAGGAATTAAGCGTGAGGAGAAAGCCCTTGGCTATTCTGTCGAGAAAGTTAATTCAGAGGATCTGACCAGGGTTGCCCAGTCAAACGTATTAAATTCGTTGTCGGGGAAAGTAGCCGGAGTGGCAGTGAACAATACCGGAGGCCCCGGGTCAACTGTGAGTATGGTTATCAGGGGGGCAACATCTCTCAGTACCGACAACCAGCCGTTATTCGTTATTGATGGTGTGCCTATCTCAAGCTCAACGCATAATGTTGGAGGGTTTGGTGAAGGTAATAATGTGGATTACGGTAATGCCATTTCTGATTTAGACCCGGAATCAATCGAGAGTGTTTCAATTCTTAAAGGCCCCAGTGCTGCAGCTCTTTATGGAACCAGGGCCGGTAACGGAGTTGTGCTTATTACTACTAAAAAAGCAAAGAAGGGGGACAGAACTAAGATATCAGTTACTTCAAACACAGATTTTGATCTGCCATCCAGGTTTCTAAATGTTCAACATCAATTTGCGTCAGGCTATTTTTCTTTCAGGCCTGAGAATGTAGGGAGCAATATACTGCCTCCCATAAGTGCAAATGATGCTGCAGGAGCCGGTCCCGAGTGCGATAAAGGATATTATGCTGTTCAGTGGGGGGCACCGTTGGATGAAAATGGAAAACCAATGCCTACACCGATAGTATCTTACCCTGATAATGTTAAGAATTTCTTAAACGATTATGCTTTAACCACTACTAACAGTGTCGCTGTTTCAAGCAGTAATGATGTTGTTAATTACAGGTTGGGTTATACAAATATGACCCACTCAGGGCTGATACCCAATTCAGATCTACATAAAAATAGTTACTCATTGTCGGCATCATCCAACCTCTGGAAGAAAGTAACAATAAGCACCGTTATTAATTTCAACCAGTCGAGGGCTGATAACAGGCCGGCAACTAACAGAGGGACAAACCCGTTGCAGTGGGCTTACAATACTCCTGTAAACGTTGATATCAGAAGGCTTGCTGATTATAATTCGGGTGAAGATGGTGGTGTTCTCAGGGTTTCTGACAAACATGAAAATCCTTATTTCCTGGCCTATGAAGTGAATAACAGTTTTGATCGTTGGAGGGTATTTGGAAACATCACTGCCAACTGGGAAATAAATAAAAATTTTAATGTTCAGGGAAGATATACGTTGAACAAATCAGATGAGATCCGTGAAACAAAGATAGCCCCGGGATATACTGAAGAACCTAATAATGGTACATACGGTATCTCTAACAGTTTAGGATTTGAGAGAAATATGGATGTCCTTCTTACATATAAAAAGGACTGGCAGAGCTTTAATCTGTCGGTTTCTGCAGGAGGAAATACCCTTTATCAAAGAGGGGCGGGAATAAGTAGTTCGGCAAAACCCGGTTCGGGATTGATCGTTCCTAATTTGTACACTATACAGAATATTAATTCTGCAAGTTTAAACTATGGCAACAGCCGTTACGAGAAAGCTATAAACAGTGTATATGCAATGGCAAACCTCGGATGGAAAAATATAGTTTTTCTTGACCTTACAGCAAGAAATGACTGGTCGAGTACACTGCCTGCTGAAAACAGGTCTTACTTCTATCCGTCGGCATCATTAAGTGTTTTAATTAACGATATTTTTAACATGGGTAAAAATGTAAACCTTGTTAAAGTTCGCGGCGGCTGGGCCCAGGTAGGTAATGATACAGGGCCGTATCGCCTTACTGCTACTTATGGTGATGCTGGACAGTGGGGGGATGCTACCAGGTTGTATAAGCCAAGCGGCTTGTTGAGCCCTAATCTATTGCCTGAGCAGGCAACTTCACTGGAATTCGGATTAGATCTTAATCTGTTTTTGAACAGGCTTCGTTTTGAAGGAACTTATTATACCGTTGATAATGAAAACCAGATTCTTGGTGTTCCGTTGGCTGCATCTACAGGTTTTAGCGGGATACAGGTAAATGCAGGTTTGCTTGAAAGTAATGGATTGGAAATAAATATAGGAGGTACTCCGATTAAAACAACTGACTGGTCATGGGACGTGAATGTAAACTTTTCTAAAAATAAAACCCGCATTAAAGAGTTAACAGAAGGGGTTGACCAGATAACGTTCTGGGGAGCTGCAAAGGTTGAAAATATTGGTTATGTTGAAGGATACGAACGAAGAATACCTAAAGGCGGAAATGTGTGGGTTGACATTGTAGAAGACGGGCTTGTGGGTAATCTTTACTCAAAAGATATAAAGAGGGTTACTGATAAAACATCTCCATATTATGGATATCCTATATTAGGTACAGGCATTGATACAGAATGGGAAGCAGAAGATGAATATACCAAGATCGGTAACTACAACCCTAATTTTATATTGGGATTACAAACAACATTGAAATATAAAAATCTCTCTCTGAATATGACTTTCGACTGGCGGTCAGGCGGTCAGTATGTGTCTCAGACTTATCGCTACATGTCAGAAGGTGTTTCTACCCAGACATGGCTTGATCAGTTGGTCAATCCGGGTCAGTACGGAGGCGGCCCTAGTCCGGAACTTAGGGAGTGGGTTATTGCAAATGCCGATAGGTTGCTGTTAAGTGATGATTTACATCCTATTGGCGGACCTACCCCTGACTATGGCGGTTTCCCTGAAGGTTATAGCGGTTACACTGTTTATGACGGAACTTTTGCTCCCGGTGTTATCGGAGAATACGATGATGATGGAAAATTTATTCTGGAAAGAGAGAACCTTGGTGGCGCAGGGACTACATTCCTGCCTTATGTTGTAAGTTATCCTTGGGATATTGGACGGGCAAATGTTTTTGATGCTGATTACATTAAGCTAAGAGAGGTTTCGATAGGTTATCGTTTGTCGAAAAGTATTTCTGATAAAATGGGCATGGAGGATGTTAACTTGTCTTTATACAGCAGAAATATTATGTTATGGACAAAAGACTCTCAGTTTGGTGTTGACCCGGAAAGAGCTTTCCAGGCGGAATCGAACGGAGGATTTTCTCAGGGAGTTGAAAGGTACAATGTTAACCCCTGGGTGTTCCCAATAGGTTTTAAAATAAATTTCACGTTCTAAAAAATAAAACAAAGAAAATGAAAAAGAACATTATATTTTTAATGACATTAATATTGGGATTGTTTATATACTCATGTGAGGATCTTGATGAGATGAACATTAACCCTAACGGGGTAGATCCCAAAGTAGCAGACCTGAACTTGTTGATGTCAACGATAGAAACGAATGTCGGACAGACCGTTTTTGGTTTAGGGTTTGGAGACATTGCCGGTGTAATGCAGCATACGCAATATGACGGATGGTCAAGCGGCCATAATGATTACGACTGGGATAATTCAGGACATAACTGGGCAGGGTATTACAGTATTATAAGAAATGATGCAGATTATTATAATAAAGCGATAGAAGGGAAATATGACTTTCACAAAGGTGTGGCCCTGGTTATGAAAGCTTATACTTTTGGGTTAATAGCTGACTTGTGGGGAGATGCTCCTTATGAGGATGCATTAAAAGCCGAAAAGGATCCAGAATATTTTAAACCTAAATATGATGCCCAGAAGAGTATTTATGAATGGATATTAGCTGATCTTGATACTGCCAACGCTTTGTTAAGCGGCTCAAAATATGAAAATGTTGTGCCGTCGCAAGATGTTATTTATGGCGGTGATGCTTCCAAGTGGCGTAAGTTTGCAAATTCTCTTGCATTGAGATATTATATGCGTCTGCAGGCTAAGTTGCCTGATTTTGCCCAGGCAGGAATTAAGAAAATAGTTAATGACCCGGCTAACTATCCCCTGATATTGTTAGCTGAGGATGATGCCAATATTGCATTTATAGGCAGCTCTCCTTATGATTCCTGGCCAACAAATACAAAATTTGACATTGACCCGGCAGGAAATTATATGAGGACAAAAATGTGCAGTACATTGGTTGATACTTTGCAAAGCCTTAATGATCCCCGTCTTGGAGTATGGGCCAATAAAATTGAGATAAGACTAGAATTGGTCCCGGGCGAAGATATTGATAAGGTAGTAGGCGACTCTGTACGTTATATTTCACAGGATGTAGTTAATGAGTATGAGGAGCATTGGGGGGTCAGTCTTGACTTTGACCCTGATTATGTAGGTATTCCTCCTTCAACATTTGCTGCACCTGTTTATAACCTAAATCCAAATTTGGAGCAAGGGGTATATAATCCACACTGTTCACAATTAAATGATATTTATAAAGAAACTGCCGGTCCTTTATTGCTTATGAGATTAATGTCAGCTGCTGAGGTAAACTTTATATTGGCAGAAGCGGCATATCGCGGTTGGGCTTCAGGAGCAAAAACTTATTTTGAAAATGGAATAAAGCAGTCAATGGTTGCATGGGGGGTAGATGATAAATTTGATGATTATATTTCCGGAGTATCATACAACGGACTTGAAAGTATAATTCAGCAAAAATGGATTGCAAGCTGGACTGCAGCAGCAGAATCATGGTTCGATTACCGACGCACCGGGCTTCCGGAATTAAAGACGGGTGAGGCTGCAAAAAGGGATGCTTTACCATTACGCTTCTACTATAATTACAAAGGTGAGATTGCTCTTAACCCTGATAATGCCAAGGAGGCTATCGATAGGTTAGAGCCTACAGAATTTATTGGCGATGACCCAACAAATAACAGTGCCTGGTCAAAAACATGGTTATTACAGGGTACAGGTAAACCGTATTAAAAGAAACTTAATTTAATATATCATAAAGGGCAGGTGCGGTAACGGGCTTGCCTTTTGCTGTTAAAATAATTATCTATGAAAGTGGTTTGCCAAAACCTCCTACTGGCTATTGGAACATGGCAACCATTAAAATAGTATATATGTTAGGTATGATCGATAAGATAAAAATGAAGTTTCCTGTGCCTGATGATGTAGTTGCTATAAAAGATGTTGTTTATATGAAAGATGATTCTGTCGATCTGCATCTTGACATCTATTATCCTAAAAATATTAAAAAAAACAACCGCTTCTTTTGTTTATTCATAGGGGAGGCTTATCTTATGGTGATAAGCGATTATCTTAGTTATACATGTAATTTTGCTCAAAAGGGGTATGTTACGGCTTCTGTTTAGTATCGTTTTGTATATGAATTGAAATATCCGGGGCAGGTGCATGAGATTAAAGAAGCAATTCATTGGTTGAAACAAAATTCAGATAACTATTTTATCGATACAAGCAAAATAGCATTGATAGGTGGATCGACAGGTGGATTGTTGGCCATGATGGCAGGTTATTCCGCCGACAGTAAAGAGTTTAATGTTTATGGCGATAGTATATCGTATCGCGTGCAGGCTGTTGTTGACCTTTATGGGCTTGTTGATTTTACAACACCGTTTGCACGTGAACACTCGATAGTGAAAAGGATGTTTGGTAAACCGTATGATGAAATCCCGATGATATACAAAAAGTATTCCCCTTTGGGTTATGTCTCTATGGATGATCCTCCTACTCTTGTTTTTCAGGGAATCATCGATGACCTCGTGCCTGTAACACAATCTGATACTTTAGTTGAATATTTAAAGCAAACCGGGGTGCCGGTGGAATATCACCGATTGAAAGGTTGGCCTCATGCAATGGATATCGAGGTTAATGTGAACAGGTATTGTCAGTTTTATATGAACAGATTTTTTGAAAAGTATATTCCACAAAATTGACAAATTGCAAATCAGTGAGATTACGGAATTAAAATATTTTACTTTACAAAAATGTAGCAATGAAAATCAACTGGAATATTAATATAACCGGATCAGATTTCAGAAAGAAGTATTTAATTGTCTTATTTTCTGTTTTATTTCTTTTGCCTGATATTATTTCACAGAACATTAGTCTTAAAGAGCTTTCAAAACCTTCGAATGCTGTTTCCCGTTCCATAAGCCCTGAAAACTTTACGGGAGAGAAAGGTAAA
>Ga0256913_10000285_pt1 | contig 25236 bp, 17 predicted proteins | sample Axial_MatmetaG_FD_185970 | JGI IMG/M metagenome (GOLD analysis project Ga0256913, IMG submission 185970) | Deep-sea worm associated microbial mat communities from Axial Seamount, Juan de Fuca Ridge, Pacific Ocean - Axial_Mat | ecosystem: Environmental > Aquatic > Marine > Oceanic > Microbial... | reverse complement strand
CAAATTACCGATTCGAAAAGTAATTCTTGAAGATGGGACAGATGAAGATGCTCCTTTAACGAAAGCTTATACCGGGGTTGGTACAATGATAAATTCCGGTGAGTTTAACGGATTAAGAAGTGATATTGGTAAAGAGAAAATAACCGAATGGCTTAGTGAAAAAGGTCTTGGTGAAAAGAAAATAAATTATCGTTTACGTGACTGGCTAATTTCCCGTCAACGATATTGGGGAACACCGATACCGATAGTTTATTGCGATAAGTGCGGCGAGGTTCCCGTACCGGAAGACCAGTTACCTGTTGAACTTCCATATGATGTTGATTTCAAACCGGATGGCGGTTCGCCGTTGGCAAGCAATCATGATTTCATTCATACTACTTGTCCGAAGTGTGGCGGCGAAGCACATCGTGATGCCGATACTATGGACACGTTTGTCGATTCGTCGTGGTATTATTTGCGTTATCTCGATCCGACTGTTTCCGATGCAATGTTCGATACAAAATTGGCAAACGAATGGACTCCGGTAGGAATGTACGTAGGCGGAGCTGAACACGCTACAATGCATTTGCTCTATGCAAGATTCATTCACAAGTTTTTACATGACCTCGGTATGGTAAATTCCGATGAACCTTTCCAAAGGTTAATACATCAAGGCACCATAACAAATCAAGGTGCTAAGATGTCCAAATCGAAAGGGAATGTTGTTAATCCCGATAGTTTTATCAAAGAATATGGCTCCGATGTTTTCAGAATGTATCTTATGTTCATGGGTCCGTATGAACTTGGCGGTGACTGGAGCGATAAGGGAATTGTCGGTGTTGACAGATTTGTTCAGAAAATTTATGTTCTGTTTAATTCCAACGAAGGATTAGCAAAAAACAATAATACTGGTGATAAGTACAGCATAGAGAAACTTTCCGATGTTGAAAAAAATGTTTACAGAAAGGTTAACCAATCAATTGCTAAAATAGAAGTGGAACTTGAACATTTTAGGTTTAACACTGCTGTGGCTGCACTGATGGAGTTAATCAATACTCTTAAAGATCTAGATAAATGTTCCGATGAAATAAAGCTTTATTCGTTGGAAAGATTTGCAACAATGCTTGCACCGCTTGCACCTCATCTTGCGGAAGAATGCTGGAATATTTTGGGCAATGAAAAATCGATTTTTCAAAACCCAAATTGGTATGATGCTGACGAATCGGCTTTGGTGGAAGATACCGTCACAATAATTGTACAAGTTAACGGAAAAGTTAGAGCCAAACTTGAATTGCCGGCAGATAGCGAAGAGTCAGTTGTAAAAGAAGCAGCCTGGGCACATGAAAAAGTTCAGCATCATACGGAAGGTAAAACAGTTATTAAAGAGATATATGTAAAAAATAAAATATACAACATTGTTGTTAAATAGAATAGAACACAGATTATCACAGATTTGTTGTATAATAAATAAGAGTTGAAAATATAAATAATTTGGTTTTGGCGAGATTTTTGTCTGAAAGATGCAAAAATCGTGACAAAACAAAAACACAGTATTAAATCTGTGTCCTATATGGGAGAAGAAAATGTTAGACATAAAATTTATCAGAGAGAATCCTGAGATTGTTAAGCAAGGTATCATTAATAAAAATGAGAAAGATACTGTTGACGAAATTCTTGAAACTGATAAGGAAAGACGTAAACTGCTTGTAACCGTTGAAGAATTAAAAGCAAAGCGTAATAAAGTATCGCAGGAAGTAGGCAGACTGAAAAAAGCCGGTGAAAATGCCGATGACATAGTTGCAGAAATGAAACAAGTTTCCGAAGAGATAAAACAACTTGACGAACAAGTTCGATCGGTTGACGAAAAATTAAAAGAGCTTCTGTTGTGGGTACCTAATCTTCCTCATTCTTCGGTACCGGTTGGAAAAGATGAAGCGAGTAATGTTGTAGTGAAACAATGGCTTCCAGAAGGATTTTCATTTGAAAACGAGGAGCCTGTTCTCGATCATATTGAATTGGGGAAAAAACTCAACATCCTTGATTTTGAACGAGGTGCTAAAATCAGCGGCTCGGGTTATCCCGTTTACATAGGCAAAGGCGCTCGGTTGGAAAGAGCCTTGATAAATTTCATGTTAGATTATCATTTGGATAAACACGGTTACACGGAAATAATGCCTCCGTTATTGGTGAACAAAGATTCCATGCGCGGAACAGGGCAGTTACCCAAAATGCAAGATGATATGTACTATGTTGAGAAAGATGACCTGTATGCAATTCCAACAGCAGAAGTTCCGATAACTAACTTACACAGAAGTGAAGTGTTGAATGAATCGGAATTGCCAATCAACTATACGGGATATACTCCTTGCTTTAGACGTGAAGCCGGTTCGTATGGGAAAGAATCCAAAGGATTTTTGCGTGTTCATCAATTCAATAAAGTAGAGATGGTAAAATTTGTTAAGCCGGAAACTTCATACGACGAACTGAATAATCTTGTTAGCGATGTTGAAGATATTCTGCACGAATTAAAAATTCCGTACAGAATTTTAGAGCTTTGCACTGGTGACCTTAGTTTTGCAGCAGCGAAATGTTTTGATATAGAAACATGGTCGCCGGCAGAAAAGAAATGGCTCGAAGCATCATCGTGCAGTAACTTTGAAAACTTCCAGGCAAGACGTGCAAACATCCGTTACAGAAAAGAGGAAGATAAAAAACTGGATTTTGTTCATACTCTTAATGGCTCAGGACTTGCAACGAGTAGGTTAATGGTTTCAATCTTGGAAAATTATCAAACTCCGGAAGGTAAAGTTATAGTTCCAAAAGCGTTGCAGCCATATACCGGATTTAATATTATTGGTTAGAGTCTCTGAATCTTCTTTTCGGATTGGATTCCTCGTTTGCGTCTTCTTCGTTTTCCCAAAGCGGTTTCGAAGGCTTCATAAACTGAACTTTCCCACGAAGAACACAATTCCCCTTTGCGGGAGTACATTGTATTCCGTTCAATTTGCAAATGTCTTTATCTAAGTGCGGGCAGTCCCAACTCATTTGTGTTATCCTAAGTAAAATATAAGAAGCTATTTAAAAATTTATCAAATCTTTAGTTTTTATTCAGTAATTGATTATTTTATAAGTATAAATTTAATAAATTCTCTGTTGAGATTGTAATGACTCTTAAAAGATGTAAATCACTCACTCAGTCAAATGCTAATGAAATTTTAAACTGTATTGCTGACGGTGTTTTTACAACCAGTAAGGATCTCAAGATAACTTTTTTCAATAAAGCTGCTGAGAAAATCACAGGAGTTAAGCAGGAAAAAGCCATTGGGCATTACTGCTTTGAGGTTTTAAGGGCTAACATTTGTGAAAAAGATTGCACGATTATGTATGCAATTAGAGAGGGCAAAGAGCGAAGGGTAAATCATATAAATATTCTTCGTCCCGATAGAAAACAAATCCCAATAATGGTTAGTGCCTCTCCGCTTAAAGACGAAAATGGTAATATAGTTGGTGGGGTAGAAACATTCAAAGACCTTTCTGATATTGAATCATTACGCAAGGAATTAAAACAGAACTATACTTTTGAAGATATAATTTCGAAAAATCATAAGATACTTGATATTTTTAGTATTCTCCCAAATATTGCTGAGAGTGAAAGTACTGTTCTGATTCAAGGACCGAGTGGTTCTGGTAAGGAACTTTTCGCACGAGCTATTCATAATCTGAGTTTTAGAAAAAATGGACCATTTATTCCAATCAATTGCAGTGCTTTACCAGATAATCTGTTGGAATCTGAGTTGTTTGGTTATGTGCAAGGTGCATTTACCGATGCGAAAAAAGATAAGCCCGGTAGATTTGCTTTGGCTGAAGGTGGTACGATCTTTTTGGATGAAGTTGATAGTTTGTCACCAGCTACACAAGTAAAGTTACTTAGGGTTCTGCAGGAAAAGGAATATGAGCCTCTCGGTGCAACAGAGTCAAAAAAAGCAAACGTAAGAGTGATTTCTGCTACTAAAAAGAATTTATTAAAACTTGTACAGAACAATGAATTCAGAGATGATCTATATTTTAGATTAGATGTTGTAAAAATAGAATTACCTTCACTTGCGGAAAGACGAGATGATATTCCATTGCTTATAAATCATTTTGTAGAGAAGTTTAATCATAAAACAGATAAACTGATTACAGGTGTTTCCAACAAAGTTCTAGAAACTCTTATGTACTATGATTATCCTGGAAATGTCAGAGAATTGGAAAATATCATTGAGCATGCTTTTGTGATGTGCTCAGAAGATCAAATAAAGGTCAAGCACCTTCCGCTTGAAATTCAAGAGTTTCACAAAAATAGAAACCTTAATATAGATACAAAACCTATTGAAGATTCTGAATGTAAAATTTTAATGGAGACTCTTGAAAAAAACAATTGGAATAAAGTTAAAACTGCCGAAGAACTTCGTCTGCACCGTACAACTTTATGGAGAAAGATGCAGAAATACGGTTTGATTGAAAAGAAAAACAGATAAATATCACATCTTTTACTTTTATAAAGTATCATAAGTGAAACAGTTGCAGCATCATAGTTGCACAACTGCAACACCCATTACTATTCCACATTAAAAATCCTTCATTTAACTATCAAAAACGCACATTTAATGTTGGCTCGTAAGTTGCAATTTATTTTATAAATAAAAAATAAATTTAACTATGAAGACAATTGCAATACCGGTTTTTGGTAACAGGATATCACCAAGGTTAGACTATACCGAGAGTATGCAGTTGATCACTGTGGAAGACAATTCCATTAAAAGTCGTGAGACAATAAAGTTAATAGCACACAGTAGTTTGGAAAAAATAAATATGCTTATAGAGCTGCATCCCGACGTAATTATTTGCGACGGCGTTTCGGAGCTGAGCTACGATAAATTAATAAATCATGATATCAAAGTTTTTCCTTGGATACATGGTGAAGTAGATGTGATAATTAGAAAGTATCTCGAGGGAAAATTAAAGCAGTCAAATATTCAAGATCAACCGGGTACAACAACAGCTGACAATAGATTTTAATATTCTAATAAAGGTGAGGAAATAATGGCAGTACAAAATCGGCGTGATTTTCTTAAATCAGCTGCGTTAATTGGAGCTGGCGCTGCCGGACTTTCGGCGAAAAAAGTTCATGCGGGAATTTTAGAAGCAACCCCGGACGATAGAATGGGGGTTTTAGTTGATACAACAGTTTGCGTCGGATGCAGAAGTTGCGAATGGGCTTGTAAAGAAGCTCATGGCTTAGAAGCGGGAGAGTTGCAATTATATCAGGAAGACCGCTCAGTGTTTGAAAAAGAGCGCAGACCAAGTGATAAAGCTTTAACAGTAGTGAATGAATACAAAGTTGACAATTCGGATTTACCGGTTGATGTTAAAGTTCAATGTATGCACTGTGAAGATCCCGCTTGTGTTGCATCTTGTATTGTAGATGCATTCACAAAACATGAGGATGGAACTGTAACATGGGATGGCGATAAATGTATAGGTTGTAGATACTGCATGATTGCTTGTCCGTTCCAAGTGCCAGTGTTTGAATACTCAAAAGCGATTCAGCCGAATATAATGAAATGCGATTTTTGTTACGATCGAACTAAAGAAGGTAAGCTTCCTGCATGTGTTGAGATCTGTCCGGTTGAGGCTTTAACATACGGTAAAAGAGAAGAACTGATTGCTGTTGCAAAGAGCAGACTAAAAGTAAAATCTGAAAAATATGTAAACCATATATATGGTGAGTATGAAGTAGGCGGAACTTCTTGGCTTTATCTAGCCGGAGTTGATTTCAACAAACTCAATTTTGTACCACTTGGCAATGAATCTGCTCCCGGTGTTTCCAGAGAAATTCAACATGGATTATTTAAATACTTTGTCCCTCCGTTAGCAATTTATGCATTACTTGGTGGAATAATGTGGATAACAAAAAAGAAAGAATCAAGTGAGGAGGAATTCTAATGAACGAGATATTAAAGCCAACTCCCTTGAAAAACAAGTTTATAACTCCGGGAGTTATTGTATTAATCGTTTTAGCATTGAACGGAATTGTTTTTTTGGCGGTAAGATTATTATATGGACTTGGTGCTGTAACAAATCTAGATACACAGCATCCATGGGGTATTTGGATTGCAATTGATGTTGCATGCGGCGTTGCACTTGCTGCCGGTGGGTTTACAACTGCTGCTCTAGGACATGTGATTCACCGTGATAAGTATGAAGCTCTGATAAGACCGGCATTACTAACAGCAATGCTTGGCTATACCTTTGTAGCATTTGGTGTTATGATAGATCTTGGACGGTGGTATTACATTTGGCATCCGCTAATTTATTGGAACGGAAACTCACCGTTATTCGAGGTTGGTATATGTGTGATGTTTTATCTCACGGTTTTGTATATTGAATTTTTACCTCTTGTTACGGAACGGTTTATTGGCAAAGTGTTTCTACCAGGAATACTTGCACGTTTCAATAAATCGATAGATACCTTACTCCGTGCCTTAAGTAGAGGACTATCTAAAACGATGTTCATCTTTGTTATTGCGGGAGTGGTTTTGTCAACATTGCATCAATCTTCACTTGGAACATTGATGGTTGTTGCGGAATCAAAGATCCACCCGCTTTGGCATACTCCAATATTACCATTACTCTTTTTGCTGTCAGCAATTGCTGTTGGTTTCCCGATGGTAATTTTTGAATCGCTAATAGCTGCAAGGTCATTCAAACTAAAACCGGAACTGCATCTTTTATCAAGGTTAGCAAAAATTATCGGACCATTACTTTTTATTTATTTCGCATTTAAAATCGGAGATATGGTAATCAGAGGTACTTATGTTTATTTGACTGAGATAAATACTGTGAGCGTTATGTTCACAATTGAACTCGTCTTTGGAGTGATTATTCCACTGAGGATGTTTTTTTCTGATAAGGTAATAAAAACAAAGTGGGGATTGTTTACAGCATCATCACTAGTGATATTTGGTGTGTTTCTCAACAGAATAAACACATTCCTTGTTTCATATGATCCACCGTATGCTGTAAAAAGTTATTTCCCTTCGATTGGTGAAATATCATTGACTGTTGGGATGATTGCACTACTGATATTACTCTACAGAGCAGCAGTTCTGATCTTTCCTGTTATCAGTTTGCCTGATAAAAAACTTGTTCCAAAATCGAAATATGAAATTAGAGGAGGTCAATCATGAAAATCTTAAAGTTCTTCCTCGTAATAATTTTTACATTATCAGCATACTCATTTGGACAGGACAAAATACCTGAGTCTCATCGACTTGATAAAGTTGACTGCCAAACTTGTCATAAGTGTAAATTCCCTACTGCAAAAGATCCATGTCTTTGGCCTTGTGCCCGCTTTGAATTAATGAGTACATATAAATTCAGTGATAAATATCCTGATAAAGTTACAATAGATAGATTGGAGAAAATTTACGAACCGGTTGTTTTCTCACATGGAATTCATGCCGAGATGTCGAATATAAGCGGTGGATGCATTCAATGCCACCATTACAGTACAAACAATGAAATCCATCCTTGCGGTGACTGCCACGAAACCGAAAGAATAAGAACGAACATTAGTATTCCCGATCTGAAAGGAGCATATCATCAACAATGTATGGATTGTCATAGGGAGTGGAGTCATTCGACTGAATGTATTTCATGTCATGCACTGAAAACCAAAGAAGGTGAAATTAGTAGAGTTGATACTTCTTACACAAAACATGAACCATTAAAGACTCCAAAGAAAATTATTTATGAAACTGATTCGGACAAAGGAAAACTGGTTACGTTTTTCCACAATCAGCACAACGAAGATTTTAATTTCAAGTGTGAGAATTGTCATCAGAATGAAGTGTGTATTAAATGTCATGATGTTTCTAAGCAGAACAAAGATGTTGATGCTGAAGAAGTATTAGAAACCTCTGGTGAAAAATCGATAGAACAATCTCATAAAATTTGTTCCAGTTGCCATCAGATTGAAAACAAGTGTTCTGTTTGTCATAGCAATACAGAGATGAAACCTTTTAACCACGCAGCTAAAACAGGATGGGCATTAAAGAGGTATCATGAAAAACTAAAGTGTCAGACTTGTCATGGAAATAAAAAACAGTTTCAAAAACTGGATCCTAAATGTCGATCATGTCATGAATACTGGAGTTCTAATAATTTTAATCACAAAGTTACAGGATTAGTACTTAGTGAAGATCATAATGAATTGGATTGTGAAGATTGTCATAAAAGTGCTGATTATACAAAGGCACCATCATGCGAGGATTGCCATGATGAAATTAAATACCCGGCAAAAGTACCCGGTAAGTTGATAAAAATAAAGAGATAAACAGATGAAGCGGATTAAACAGAAGTTCAACAAAATAGCTTTAAAACTGATTGTAGCCGTCGGCGTAACTACGGCAATAATAATCAGCATATACTCGGTGTTCAATCTAAAAGCACAGAGTGATTTGTTGTTATCGGAGTTTGAAAGACATGCCAATCAATTGAGCAATTCGATAATTAAAATCACAAGAACTAGTATGCTGGCATACGATACCGAAACTACTCATGATATTATAAATACCATTGGTAAAGAAAAGTGTATCAAAGAAGTAAGATTGTTCAATAAGGAGGGACGAGTAATATATTCAAATGATCCTAACTTGATAGGAATGTTGGTTGATAAAAAAGCGGAAAGTTGTTATGTCTGTCATTCGTCGGAAAAAGCCCTTGAAAAAGTTCCTGTTGACAAACGGGCTAGAATATTCAGACTTCATCCAGATTCCTCCCGTATTATGGGGTTGATGAATCCAATATACAACGAGCCTTCATGTTGGGAAGCTGACTGCCACGTTCATCCGAAAACGAAAAAAATTCTCGGTGCATTGGATATAACTATGAGTCTAGAGGAAGTCGATCAAGCTCAAAGAGAAAGTACAATCAAGTTAATTATATTTGCTCTTACGTCCATTTTTGTACTTAGTCTTATAGTTGGATTTTTTGTAAAAAAATGGGTCGATACTCCGGTTAGTAATTTAATGGCTGCAACAAGGGAGATCAGTGCTGGTAACTTGAATTATACGATTAAGGACCTTGGTAATGATGAGCTTGGGATTCTGGGGCGAGCCTTCAATACAATGACAAAAAAATTAGCGGAAGCCAGAATGCAGCTTTTCCAATCTGATAAAATGTTCTCACTTGGCAGACTTGCTGCTGGTGTTGCTCACGAAATAAATAATCCCTTAACCGGTGTGTTAACTTATTCAAGTTTTTTACTCAAGCGTACAAAGGATAATCCCGAGTTACAAGAAGATCTGAAAGTGATTGTAAGAGAGACAAAGAGGAGTCGTGAAATCGTAAAAGGACTTTTGGACTTTGCTCGTCAATCAGTACCCAAGAAGCATAAAGTGAAACCGAGGGAAATAATTGACCGTGCCGTATCGGTTGTAAATAACCAGTTAATACTTAAACATATAAAATTAGAAAAAATCTATGAGGAGAATCTTCCGTTAATAACTGTTGATGCCGATCAAATGCAGCAAGTAATTTTAAACCTTCTTGTTAATGCTTCCGATGCAATAAACGGTGATAACGGGAAAATCGTTATTAAGACTTCTTTAACTAATTTGCTTCCTTATGGAATGACTCAAATTAAAACTGCTGTTTGTCCTAAGAGGCATAACCTTATTGATAATGAAGTAAAAATTGAAGCGATGCCTACTATTAAGGTTAAAATCAAAACTCAAAAATTGTCGGGTTATTTGAACCTTGACCCGATATATGGTAAGAATAGACATCACTATAGCATAGAAGTTAAACCCGGCGAAGAGATTGACGTATCGTGTCCTCGTTGTAATATTTCACTAATAGAAGAGAAAGAACTTTGTCCGAAGTGTAATTCACGAATCTTTACTTTCGAGTCACCACCACACGGAATGTTTGAAGCATGTACGAATATTAATTGTGACTGGCAACGATGGCAAGCAATTGATGAAGGCGGTGAAAAAACTTATGTGAAAATTATTATAGAAGATAACGGAAGCGGAATCAAACCGGAAGATCTGTCCAGGATATTTGAACCGTTCTTCAGCACAAAAGGACAAAAAGGAACAGGGCTTGGTTTGGCGGTTATCTGGGGAATTATAGATAACCACAACGGCAGCATTAACGTTGAAAGTGAAGTAGGTAAAGGAACAAAATTCACTATTCTATTACCGGTGACTTAAAAATAACTTATAGGCGAAGAGATGTATGATATTTTAATAATCGACGATGAAACCGTAATAAACGAAGCAGTTACAAAAATAGCTGAGTCTGAAGGGTATAAAATTGATTCGTGTACAAATGCAATTGAAGGATTGGAAAAATTACGCAAGGATACCTATAAAATTACTCTTTGTGATATTATGATGCCGGAAATGAACGGCTTCCAACTTCTGAATGAAGTGAAATCTGAAGGAATTAACACATGTGTTATTATGATAACCGGTTTTTCCACAGTGGAAAATGCAGTTAAGTCGTTGAATAAAGGGGCTATTGACTTTATACCTAAACCCTTCACGTTTGATGAACTTATTTCATCAATTTCACGGGGATTAGAGTTCTACGAAATAGAGAAGCGGATCAAGGAATCACAACTGGGTAATGATGACGGGGAGATCATCTATGTCGCGTGTCCGCCAAAATACTTAAAACTTGGTAATACGAGTTGGATGCATTTGGAATATGAAGGTGTTGCAGTAGTTGGTGTAACCGACTTGTTTTTAAGGACTATTAAGACGCTTTCGTCAATTGATTTATTGAGTGTTGATGATCTTATTTATCAAGGAAGTACTTGCGCTACGTTGCATACGGGTGATGATCTTGTACATAATATATTAGCTCCAATTGGAGGAAAGATAATTGAACGCAATGAAAAGTTAGTCGAGAATTTTTCTCTACTTGAAAAGGACCCGTACTTTGAAGGATGGCTGTATAAAATTATTCCAGCTGATTTTGAATACGATATGAAATACTTAACGCATTGCAGCACTGAAAGAGTTTAAGAATAACTAGAATATAAAAATGAGTTAATATAACTCGGGAGAATAACAATGGCACTATTTATTATCGCTTTAATAGTATTTATAATAGCTGATATTGCTATTAGAGTAATTACACGAAAAGTAAGAGAAAAGAAACTTGTTAAAGAAAGGGAAGAAGCTTTACAAGTGAGTCTCAACCTTGATTATACTCACGAATCTAAAACTTTGAAGAGAGTAGAGGTTGAAGAACCAAAAGCCCGCATACTTTGTGTTGATGATGAACCGGTTATCTTGGACAGCTTTAGAAAGATTTTAGTGCTTGACGGTTATTGTGTTGATACTGTGGAAACCGGACAAGAAGCGCTTGGACTTATTCAGAAGCATTCATACGATTTTGTGTTCACAGATCTGAAAATGCCGGAAATGAACGGGCTTGAAGTAACAAAGGCAGTTAAGCATATTCGTCCGGATATTGACGTAGTTATAATTACAGGATACGCTACTGTTGAAACCGCAGTCGAGTGTATGAAATATGGTGCAATGGATTATGTTGAAAAACCGTTTACCGAAGATGAACTACTTGAGTTTACAAGGAAACTTCTGATAAAGAGGGAAGAGAGAATTAAACAAACAATAAAACCAAGCGTTAATATCACAAATGTCGAAAACATTCTTGGCTCCAAATCAACAGGATTTTCAATCCCGGGTGGAGTATTTATCTCTGATACTCATTGCTGGATGAGTATTAACCAGGAAGGACAAGCACAGATTGGGATTGACGACTTCGCAATGAAACTTATAGGCAAAGTTGATTCTATTGAATCCCCGAATCTTGGTATGCAAGTAGGCAAAGGGGAAGTACTATTTACTGCCAAAGTAAATGGTAAGGCGATTCAATTCAAGTCTCCAATAAGTGGGAAAGTAGTTAGAGTTAACAATCAACTATTTGAAGATCTTAGTGCTCTTGAGTATTCGTCATATCACAAAAACTGGGTATGTATAATTGATAGCGACGAACTTGATTCGGAACTAACCGATCTGAAAATTGGTAAAGCGGCGGTTGCCTTCTATCAAGAAGAACTGGAAAAACTAAAATTGTTGCATAATAAGATTAGAAATGGAAATGAAAAAGAGGATTACAAACCCGAAAGCTATATTGAAGTTGGTGAAATGAGAAATGCCGACGATATAACTTGGGAAAGATATATAGAAGAATTTTTCTAAAATAAAAGCTGTTTTTTATATCAACTTCTTTTGTAAAGCGAATCGGGCGATTCGCTTTTTTTGTAGTGCGAACTTTATCAGCTTAAAAAAATACATTTCTCAAATAGTAGAAACGTTCGGTAGAACGTTTTTACGAATAATTAAAAATCTTTGAATAAATATTCGCTTATATAAAATATTTTTAAAATTTCATTTGCATCTTAAATCTGAAATGATAATTTTTACAACCATGAAAAACGAATTAAGAAATAATATAAACTTTTGGTGGTGGTGGAATAATTCTTTTCCACTATCCTAAAGTGAATAAATTTTAATAATAGCCGTGGATAGTTGGAAAACCATTCACGGCTTTTTCATTTTAAAGCCGTATTCTAATAAGAAGCGGCTTTTTTTATAATATTTAATAATACTAACTAACTAAATATCAGAGGAGATTAAAAATGAGAAACAATCAGATCTATTTAAGTCCAAGTGAAATGCCTACCGAATATTATAATATTCTACCGGACATGCCGGAACCAATGGCAATGCCGTTAAACCCGGCAACAAAACAGCCTGTTAGTCCGGACGACTTAGCTCCGCTTTTCCCGGAAGAATTGATCATGCAAGAAATGAGTCCGGAACGCTTTATTAAAATACCGGAAGAAGTTTTGGACCTTTATTCATTAAGTCGCCCAACTCCAGTACACAGAGCTTATAGATTAGAAGAGTTCTTGGGTACGCCTGCAAAAATTTATTTTAAGTACGAAGGTGTTAATCCTGCCGGTAGTCATAAAACGAACACTGCAATTGCTCAAACTTATTATAACAAAAGAGCAGGGATTAAGAAAATTGTAACCGAAACCGGTGCCGGTCAATGGGGCAGTGCGCTTTCTATTGCAACTCAGCATTTCGGGATGGAGTTAGAAGTGTTCATGGTAAAGGTAAGTTATCATCAGAAGCCCTACAGAAAAACTTTGATGCAATTACACGGTGCAACAGTTCATGCTTCACCGACAAATCTAACAAACTCCGGACGACAAATATTGGAACAAGATGCTGATTCGCCCGGTTCGTTAGGTATTGCAATTAGTGAAGCTGTTGAAGTTGCAGCCAGTAACAGCGATACAAATTATTCCCTCGGTAGTGTGCTTAACCATGTAATGCTTCATCAAACGATTATTGGCGAGGAAGCAAAAATACAATTAGCTAAAGTTGATGAATACCCCGATATAATAATTGCAAGCGCGGGTGGCGGAAGTAATTTTGCAGGATTGAGTTTTCCATTCCTTCGAGATAAATTAACCGGCGACAAAAAAGATCTTAAAGTAATTGCAGTTGAGCCTTCATCATGTCCAACATTAACAAAGGGTAAATTTGCTTATGATTTCGGTGACACTGCAGGATTTACTCCGCTATTGAAAATGTTCACTCTTGGTCATACATTCGTACCACCGGCAATTCATGCGGGCGGGTTGCGCTATCATGGTATGGCTCCGACTGTTTCACATCTTCACAAACATGGAGTGATTGAAGCGCAAAATTATCATCAGATTGAAGTATTTGATGCGGCAAGAGATTTCTTAACAACCGAAGGAATATTACCCGCTCCTGAAAGCGCTCATGCAATTGTTGCTGCTATTACAGAAGCAAAAAAATGTAAAGAAACCGGTGAAGCAAAAACCATACTATTTAATTTGTCCGGTCATGGTTTCTTGGACCTCGGCGCTTATGAATCTTATATTAACAATAATTTGGAAGATTATAAATTACCCGATGAAGTAATTATGCGTTACTTTGCTGATCTTCCGGTAATTGAGGAAAGTTAATTTATTTTTAATAAATGAATTAATTGGTGTATTTTCTTTGCTGTCATTATTAAAGTGATGGCTTTAGAAACTTATGTAGAGACGTTCTAAAGGGCGTCTCTATTTTTATGGTTAATTTTGTGATTTTGACTCTAACATAAATTCTGAAAAAAACTAAAGATTAACTATATTTGTCCGAAATAATTTCAAGGTATAAAATGAAAAAAGGAATTTCATATTCCCTGTTATTCATTACACTTTTTCTTTTTCAGTCATTAGTAAATGGTGAGAACTTGTTTATATATAAAGAAAACAAATCAAAAATATTTAAGGAAAATGAAAAATCTACAAAGCATAAAAGTCTTGATGAGTATTACTCAACAAAACGATTAGGTTCTTTTTTCCAGGATAATAAAACAATTTTCAGATTGTTCACACCAAATGCTAAAGCAGTAAAGTTATATTTATATAAAACCCCGTCCGATAAAACTCCGTATAAAGTTATTGATATGGTTCGAGATAATGATGGAGTTTGGGAAACTACGACTGATGGTGAATTGCGCTGCGTTTATTACGGATACAAAGTTTCGCATAAAGAAGATAAAAATTTTGATAATCTACCTCTCTGTATCGATCCCTATTCTAAAGCGGTAACTTCATTCACGGATTATTACAATCCCCGCAAATCTATTGTATATCAAGAAAATTACGATTGGGGAAATGACACTTGGATAGAGCGTAATTGGAGAGACTTAATAATTTATGAAATGCATATTCGTGATATGTCGGCTCATCCTTCTGCAGAAGCCGAGCATCCCGGAACTTACAGAGGTCTTATTGAAAAAGGCAGAGGAGGTATCAACTACATTAAAGAGCTTGGCGTAAACACTGTGGAATTACTTCCAGCACAGGAATATGGAAATGTTGAGATACCTTACGAAGATTCGTTAAATGGAAGGTACAACACTTGGAATCCTTACGAAAGAAATCATTGGGGATATATGACCGCCGCATTTTTTGCCCCTTCATCATACTATTCCGAAAATTGGAAAGAGATGAAAATGCATGAGTGGATGGGAAAAGATGCAAGCCAAGTAAACGAATTCAAAGATATGGTAAAAGCCTTTCATAACGAAGGCATTGCCGTAATGATGGATGTCGTTTACAATCATCTGTCAGAATATGAAATTGGGAATTTAAAACAGATAGATAAAGAGTATTACTTTAGGTTAAATGAAAACGGCAAGTTCATTGCACAGAGCTATTGCGGTAATGATATTAAAACCGAAAGACCAATGGTACGACGGTTAATTATTGACAGCGTGATTTACTGGATGACCGAATATCATATTGATGGATTCCGCTTTGACCTTGGTAAACTTATCGATTGGGAAACACTGGAAGAGATAATCCGTGAAGCGAGAAAAATAAATCCCAATGTTGTTTTTGTTGCAGAACCTTGGGGTGGCGGTTATGACCCGAAAGGCTTTTCACTGCGTGAGTGGGGAAGTTGGAACGATCAAATTCGTAATGGCATCAAGGGCGAAAACCCGAATAATGGTCTAGGTTGGATATTTGGGCAGTGGTATGGCAATAACAATCCGGATAGAATCAAAAGTTATATCAACGGAACTCTGCTTATATATGAGCACGGACTTTTTCAAAAGCCGGAACACTCGGTAAATTATCTCGAATCTCACGACGGATATACTCTTGGTGATTTCATCAGAATTGGAACGCGAGAAGTTGCTCCAAACGAAAAGATTACCGACATTGATGCAAATGCGAAACTATCCGAGAGGCAAATTAAGCTAAACAAACTCGGGGCGTTGTTCTTATTCGTGTCACAAGGAATTACAATGATTCATGAGGGGCAAGAGTTTGCACGCTCTAAAGTTATTGCCGTGGATAAAAAGGTAAAGGATAAAGAGCAAGGACATCTTGATCATAACTCGTACAACAAGGATAATTACACGAACTACATTAACTTTGATTATGCAGAATTAAACTACGAACTTGTTGATTATTACAAAGGATTGATTGAGCTGCGCAAAACTTACAAAGCTTTTCGTAGAGCAAAGACAGAGCAGATAAAGTTCTTTGATGAAACACAAAAAGAATTTTCAATCGGTTTCTCAATCAAAATGCCCAATGAGGAATTTGTAATACTGATGAATGCAGATCAGAACATTGCTGATACTTTTCATCTTCCGGAAGGATCGTGGCAAGTGCTTGTTAATGGAAACAAAGCTGGTATTGATGAATTATATACAGTCTCCGGTAGTATTGAAATACCAGCAGTGAGCGGGTTGGTGTTAAAAAAGGAAAAGTAAAAAGACATCTGTCATTCCGTGATTCCGGGTCAAGCCCGGAATGACATTTAAGCTAAGTATTATGGATGTTTCCTGAATAACTATAATTGTCATGCTGAATTTATTTCAGCATCTAATTTTATTTGTTGTTAAAATAAGTTTATAAGGATAGTTTTAAAACATCATTACAATTTTATAATAATAGGTAATTATTACCATGAAAATTTATCAAACACTATTTACCTTCTTGATTTTTTCATTCATCACATTACAAGCGCAGAGTAACGATACACTTATTGTTCCTCTTGCAAGTATCGATTCAACAATAGTCACCGATGTAAGATACGCTACAACTAACAATTTTACCGGACAAGTTTTATACCCAACCGATAAAGTTTACATCAGAAAAGTTGTTGGTAAAGCTTTGGCAAAAGTTCAAAGCTATTTACGTGATAATTATAACTTGCAAATAAAAGTGTTCGATGGTTACCGCCCGCTTTCGGTGCAAAAAAAGATGTGGAAAATAATGCCGGATGATAGATATGTGGCAAATCCGGCAAAAGGTTCGCGACACAACAGAGGCGCGGCTGTTGATCTAACCATTATCGATTCAACCGGAGCAGAACTTGATATGGGGACTGGTTATGATAACTTCACAATGAAAGCCCATTACGATTATTCTGACTTACCGGCAGATGTAAAAGCAAATAGAAAACTTCTGCGAGACACGATGATGAAATTCGGATTTTCTCCAATCGAATCGGAGTGGTGGCATTTTGATTACAAAGGGTGGAAGAATTTTTCAATTCTCGATTATCAAATTAACTAACAAACGCTTTTTGTAATGACCTTTCAATAGCAGTTTTGAATGTTGCCAAACCGACTGGTTTCTTAAAAGCATATTCAACACCAAGCTGCATGTAATCATCCACAATACTTTGAGTAAGATCGCTGCTTAATATTATTACAGGCGGTTTATATGCAAGGTCCGAAAGTTTTAATTGTTTTACAAGTTCATAACCGCTCATCTCAGGCATATTATGATCGGAAATAACTAAAGCTGGAGAGTTTAATTTGATTTTTTCCAGAGCTTCAGCACCGTTTACGGCAGTATCAATTTCATAACCTGGCACCATACTCTTTAACAATTTTGAATATAGTATTCTGTCGTGTGATGAATCATCCACTAATAAAATTCTGGTTGATGAGACCGGAATAGTAAACTTGAAAGTTGTTCCGTATCCGTATTTACTTTCAACTGAAATTTCACCACCATGCTTTTCAACAATTTCTTTACACAGTGATAAACCTAAACCGCTTCCTTTTTCACCGGCTGTACCGGTGGTTGTATGTTTTGTGGCAACAGTAAATAATTTACCAATATCTTCTTCCTTTATACCAATACCGGTATCGGAAACGCTGAATTCTATTTGTTTCTTATCCACTAACGGTTTAGCTGATGTTGTTATTTTACCACCTTCATTCGTAAACTTAATTGCATTCGAAATTAGATTATTGAACACTTGAAGAAGAAGATTACTATCGGCATGAACCGACAGTTCCTTGCTTACTTCATTAACTAATTCAATATTCTTCTTCATTGCTGCACCGGTAAGCATTTGGAATGCTTTTTCTATTATTCCGCTAGCGTTAAGTTTTTCAGCTATGAATTCAATTCGTCCTGTCTGTAGTCTAGTCCAATCGAGCAGCGAATTAACAAGCGAAAGCATGTTCTTTGCAGATTCCTGAATGAAGTTTATATATTGGTTTTGTTTCTCTTTCGGAAGATCAGGTTCTGTGAGCAACAAATCAGTAAAGCCGAGTATTGAACTGAACGGTGATCTAAGATCATGTGAAACAATTGAAATAAATCTATCTTTTGATTCATTCAGTGATTTCAATTCCTCCGTAGATTTCTTAATCTTTTCTTCACTCTGTTTGCTAAGAGTCACGTCACTTACAAGGCCATAAATCCTTTCAATCTTTCCTTCGTCATTTCGGATTATGTTAAGCTTATTCTTAACCCAAACAATATTACCTGATTTATTAACAATTCTGTATTCAACTTCTCCACTTGTTTTAGCTGCATCTTTATAGATCCTTTGAAGACCTCTTATTACTTCTTTTTTATCATCCGGATGGATTATCTTGATCCAAAGTTTAGGATTATTTATAAACTCTTTACCCTCATATCCCGTGATCTTTTTAATTGCTGCCGTATAGAAAACTTGTTTAAGTCGTTCATCAACTAATTCGGCAGTCCACATCGAATCGTCTATGTTTTCTGTAATGTTCCTATATTTTTCTTCTGATTCGGCTAAAGCTTTTAAGAAATTCTGCTGCTCGGTGATATCGCGATAAGAAGCAACAACGTAAAATTCTCTTGCAGAACTAAAAGACTTAACCGATTTTTCTACAATTATTTGTGTTCCGTCTTTTCTCACACCGGTAAAGATATACTTAGAAGGTGATTCTTCTCCCTTTTCACGGTCTTCTATATATTTGGCAACTCTATAAAGATCGTTATTAGAAACGAAATCGAGCGGATCTTTTCCAAGAATTTCATCTACACTATCGTAACCGAACATTTTTACGAAAGATTCATTAGCCAGAGTATATTTTCTATTCTTCTGAACAGTAATTCCATCGTGAGAAGTTTGGAAAACCGATCGGATCATCAAAAAGTCATTTTCAGCTTTTTTGGTTTCGGTAATATCCGTGAACACAGATGTGTAATACTTTGGCTTTCCGTCAAAATCTGAAACTGCAGTAAAATTAGCTAAAACATATACTTTTTCTTTATCTTTTTTCAGAAGTGTCAACTCGATTGTTTCATTCTGCTCTTCAATTATCTTCTGAATGTCGAGAATATCTTCGCCCATACTTTCTATATCTATAAGATCCATTAAATTCAGGCTCAGTAGTTCTTCCTCAGTGTATCCGAATTCTTTTACAAAATATGGGTTCACATAATTGATGTTGCCTTCAATACTGAAGGTACAAATAAATTCGCGGGTATTAGTAACAATATTTCTAAAACTTTCTTCCGATCTTCTAAGTTCTTTCTCCAAATTTACCTTATCGGTAACATCAGAACAAAGTGCAACCAACGAGCTTTCATCTTCATGAGTAAGCGAAATACTCATCTCGATAATTTTTGTAGTATCATTCGACTTTATCTTCAGCTGAGTTTTAAATGTTTTTGAAGTTTTCAAGTTCTCGGTCAGATTATCAAAATAGATTTGGTCAATTTCCGGTAGAACATTCCCAATAAATTTCCCGAAAACTTGGCTTTTTGTAAATCCGAATAACTCAACTGCAGAATCATTCCAGAATGTGATGTTTCCCTTCAAATTGATTCTAATCACGGCATCAACTATAGCAGAAGTTATACTACGGTAAGCTTTTAACTCTTGAATTTCACTTTTTAGATTAGTGAATATTTCACGTTCTTCAGAATTATCCTTAAAAAGAATAAAGAAATATTTGATCTTCACCGACCTTTCGACAATAGGGATTAATGTAAGTTCAAAATCACCGCCAAATTTGTGTTCCTTTTGAGGCAGTTCAATTGTCCGTGGTTTTTTATCCTTAACAACTTCAACCAAGGTTTGCTCAATTAAATTTGCGTTAAGATCGGTGAAAAGATCAAAAAGAGTTTTGCCCGCTGTTTTAATAGCGGGGTGGTTTGGTCTAAGCATCTCATTAGGGAGGGTATATTTGATGTTACCGTAGATGTCGGTAACTAGAAAATAGTCTGAAATGGAAGAAAGTAAACTATTGAATATTTCGGAGCGGAATATTTTGTCCGGTGAAGATTCTGTTGATGTTTTAAAATCTTCAATAACAATTATTCCACCCTTAAATTTATCATTTATAATAATTGGGGTTCCTTTGACCACAATTACTAATTCGGTATCGCCGAATGATTTTTGTGCTGAAATCTCTGATTCGAATGGTATGCCTTCTTTGAAATATTCTAAGTCATTCTTAATTTCATCTGAGCGGAAGGCATCGAGTGTGAAGATATTTTTCCCGATAAGGTTGGTTTTTCCCTCATATTCAAATATTCCAAACTGAAGAGCTGATTGATTCACCCCTTCAATTTCGAAGTCTGAATTTATAGTCAGAATTCCAACCGGCGCATTTTCGAAAGCACGCCTGATTTGACTTACGGATATGTTCTCCACAGCCACTTTGATTCCTAATTGAATTATTTTAATTAAAAATGCTTAGACATTCGTCTTTTGGCTGGGAGTTACAAGTCAAATTTGCAACACCCCTAAAAGTCAAAAGTCATTCCATAAAAATCCTTTGAAAATAAGCTGAATTTATAGATTTATTACTTGTTTAATGCTCATTTCGAGAAGATATGTTATATAATAAGACATTTAAAAACAAGAGTTATCGTCTTAAAACATAGACTTTTAACGTAAATTTTGCAAAAAATTGGCAGATTTTTTGCAAAAAAAATCATAAAATTGTGGTGGTAATGCAACAAAAAACGGCGCTTTGTTTAGACCAAAACGCCGTTTATAGATAAATTATTAAGAATTTTCTTATAATTGAGGTCCAGCTGCTACAAGAGCCTTACCTTCTTCATTATCTGTATATTGTTCGAAATTCTTAATGAACAATTCAGCGAGTTCTTTTGCCTTTCTATCCCATTCCGAAGGATCAGCATAAGTTTCGCGCGGATCAAGAATTCCAGTATCAACACCAGGTAATGATGTTGGAATTTCAAGATTAAAAATTGGAAGTGTTTTTGTATCGGCATTTTCAATTGAACCATCGAGGATTGCATCGATTATAGCACGAGTATCTTTAATTGAAATTCGTTTTCCAGTACCATTCCAACCGGTGTTTACCAAATATGCTTTTGCATTGTTTGCTTCCATTCGTTTAACTAATTCTTCACCGTATTTTGTTGGATGAAGCAACAAAAATGCTGCGCCAAAACATGCCGAGAATGTTGGCTGAGGAGTAGTAACACCTCTTTCGGTTCCGGCTAATTTTGCAGTGAATCCTGAAAGAAAATGATATTTTGTCTGTTCCGGAGTTAGTTTGGAAACCGGAGGCATTACGCCGAATGCATCAGCAGTTAAGAAAATTACTTTATTTGCATGACCGGCTTTAGAAACAGGTTTAACAATATTTTCAATGTGATAGATCGGATACGATACACGAGTGTTTTGTGTTACTGATGTATCGGTAAAATCAATTTTCCCATTTTCATCAAGAGTAACATTTTCAAGAAGTGCATCTCTTTTTATTGCGTTGTATATATCAGGCTCAGATTCTTTATCGAGGTTGATTGTTTTTGCGTAGCAGCCACCTTCGAAGTTGAAAACGCCGTCATCATCCCAACCATGCTCGTCATCACCAATCAATGCTCTTTTAGGATCGGTTGAAAGAGTTGTTTTTCCAGTTCCGGAAAGCCCAAAGAAAATAGCAACATCACCGTCCTTACCAACATTAGCAGAGCAGTGCATTGATGCAATCCCTTTTAATGGTAAGTAGTAATTCATTATCGAGAAGATTCCTTTTTTCATCTCGCCACCGTACCACGAGCCACCAATTACCGCCCTTCCTTCGGTAAGATTAAATGCAACAAAGTTTTCGGAATTGAGAGGAACACCATCGGCCCGTTTCATGTTTTTCCAATCCGGATTTACAGCCTTTGACGCATTTAACACGACAAAATCCGGTTCAAAATTTTCCAATTCTTCTTCTGTTGGACGAATAAACATATTTTTAATAAAATGTGCCTGCCATGCTACCTCTAAAATGAAACGTACTTTAAGTCTAGTATTTTCGTTTGCACCGGCAAAACCATCTACAACATATAATTTTTTCCCGGAGAGTTGCTTTGCCCCAATATTATAAAAGTGCTTCCATGTTTCTTGATCAATCGGTTTATTATCGGAAAATTTAGCTTGGCTCGCCCACCAAACATTATCTTTAACATTGTCATCCAAAACAATATATTTGTCTTTGGGAGATCTGCCGGTAAATACGCCGGTCATAACATTAACGGCCCCAAGTTCTGATAACTGTCCTTTCTCGTATCCTTCCAATGTCGGATCAAGTTCAGCTTCATAAAGATAATCATAAGAAGGATTATGAATTATCTCTTTTACATCCGTAATTCCATATTGCGATAGGTCTAAGTTTTTCATGTTTGCCCGTTGATTAGTTATTAGAAAATATTTCTTTGCCAAAAGTAAAGAATGAAGCGTATTTATTCAAGATAAATCGAATTAAGATCGATATTCTTACAATAAGTTATTGATTTCTGCGATTATTTTATCCGATGCCCCGATATTTTCTCTAACATATTTAAGATTAATTTCCCCCATTCGCTTTTTTTCTTCCGGCTCATTGAACAATTTTCTCAAGATACGATAAGTTTCTTTTTTATCATGAATGCATTTCCCTCCTCCACGTCTTTCAAGTTCTATTGCTTCTTGACTATTATAGTATTTTACTCCAAAAAGCACAGGAATTCCATATACCGCCGGTTCAAGTACGTTATGAACTCCCTTTCTGAAAGCTCCTCCAACTACGGCAACATCGGCGTAATAATATAGTGAAAGCAATATCCCGATAGAATCAATTATAATTATTTTTTCACCGTTATATTTATTCTTTGATGAAAATCTAATCGTTTTTTCCATTCTCATAAAATAATTTTCAATCTTCTCTAGATGGAGCAAAGTCGGTTCATGCGGAGCAATAATAATTACACAGTCGGGATCATTCTTCAATAGTTTTTCAATTGCAGGGAATACAACTGCCTCGTCTTCCTCCCAAGCGCTTCCAAATACAAGAACTTTCTTTCCGTCGAATAATCCATCTCTAAAAAGTTTCTTCTCTTTTGCTAAAAGACTTTTTTGATAAACTCTATCAAAACGAGTATCGCCAATAACTCTAAGCTTATTCTTATCGAAATTAAAATCTTTAAAACTATTCAGATCGTTTTCTGAAACAGTTAAAATTCTGGAGAAATTCTTATACAAAGTATCGTGAAAGTTTTTTATAAACGGGATTTTCCTTTTTGAATTATTTTTCATTGTCGCATCGGCGATTATTGTCGGGATATTTCTGTTGCCAAGTTCCCAAATCAAATTCGGCCAAACATCATATCTCATAAAAATTACAATATTCGGATTTGCAATTGAAATAAATTCTCTTACATTTTTAACAGAATCTACAGGTAGGTATGCAATTACATCGGCATAAGGATATTTAAGTGAGTTATCGTAACCCGAAGGAGAAAAAAATGTTACAAGTATATTAACATCCTGTTCTTCTTTAATTTTTTGAATGATTGGTTTTGCCTGTTCAAATTCTCCGAGCGAAGCGGAATGAAACCAAAGTAATTTTTTACTTCTGTCTAACTTCTCAAATTTCTTTACCAATTTAGGATTCTGTCTTTTCCTTTCAACGTAACCTCTTTTCACTTTATCGTTAAATAGAGAAGCGAAACTGAAAAATAGAGTAAGCGCCGGAACAATAAGAACGTTATAAATAACAAACCAAAATTTTTTCATAAATCTTCCAGAAATTTATTTAATCTTTTGTAAAGCAGATCAGGTGTAATTTCTCTCATACATTTAAAATGACCTTTTGGGCATTTGCTTTTACCGATATGTGTACATGGTCGGCATTTCAACTCGCTGTTTTCAACAACGATGTTTTTAATCCCATACGGAGCAAATCCGAATTCCTTAACCGTTGAACCAAAAATTGAAACTACCGGAGTGCCTACCGCCGAGGCAGTGTGCATTAATCCCGAATCGTTACAGACAAGTGCTTTGCAATTTTTTATGTGTACTGCGGTCTGGAACAGATTATTGTTGTTAGATAGGTCAAGTGAGTTTGGGATCATCTTCTGCAAATCGTTACAAATTATTTTATCAGATTTACCTCCAAGTATTGCAATTGTATAATCGTCTTTATTCAATTTTTTCCCCAACTCAGCATAATACTCAATAGGCCATCTTTTTGTAAAGTGAAATGCACCCGGGGCAAAACCAATTACTTTATTTGATCCTTCTAATTCAGAATTAATATTTTCGGGAATGAACAGTTCTAGTCCCTTATCATCCAATTCAAATTCGGGAATAACTTCTGCATAACGTATTGGAATCGGTTTCTTTTCCTTTAGCAGATTTATTTTTGTATGTACGAGAAGAAATTTTTCCAAATTTGGTTTAACGAATTTATAATGAGGAACTCCGAGCTGCCGAACGATTTTTTTTGTTCTTAAATTATTATGCAGGTCAATAACCAAATCATAATTATTTTGTTTCAATTGAATGGCAAGTTCGGGTGAATCGTTATAGATGATCACACTGTTAATATGAGGATTCAACTTAACGGCAACTTCAAAGTTTGGTTTAACCAAATAGTCAATTATTAAATCGTGATAATTATTTTTTAAACTTCTTACCAGTGGCGTTGTAAGCAAAACGTCGCCAAGCGAGCTTAGTCTGATTATTAAAACTCTTTTTGCTTCCGATACTTTCAAGTTTAATAAAGTTGAATGAGATAAAACACAAATTTAAGAATAAGGGGAGTTGTTTCCAATTGCATTGAATGTAATAAAATTTGGGTAGATTCAACCATCAAGTGCGACAAAGTTAAGGAAAATTATTGAAAAAGATATCAGAAGGATTCGAAAAGTTCAATAATTTTCTAGGTCTGTTATTTAATTTAAGATTTATTTGAAAAATATCCTCTATAGAAAAATCATTAAAGTCAGATTTTTTAGGTATATACTGTCTAATAAGTTTATTAGAATATTCATTTAATCCTCTCTCCCAAGCAGAATAAGGATGAGCGAAATAGAATTTAGCATTGAGTTTCTTT
>Ga0256913_10000284_pt1 | contig 25292 bp, 6 predicted proteins | sample Axial_MatmetaG_FD_185970 | JGI IMG/M metagenome (GOLD analysis project Ga0256913, IMG submission 185970) | Deep-sea worm associated microbial mat communities from Axial Seamount, Juan de Fuca Ridge, Pacific Ocean - Axial_Mat | ecosystem: Environmental > Aquatic > Marine > Oceanic > Microbial... | reverse complement strand
TGAATCCAACATTTGATGTTACTTGTGCAAATGGTGGTACTGCTACCGGCGTATGGTCAGGTACAGGCTTAACCTTTAGTGGGGACACATTAGCTACTGCAGCTACTTGTGGAACATACGAAGCTGTTTATACAGTAACCAATGGTCCATGTTCAAATTCAGATACTCTTGAGTTGAAATTCTATGATACACCTGTTGTTGATGCTGGTCAGGGTGATACACTTTGTGCTTTAACTGCATCGTTAACAGGTACACATACTGAGAATTGTACAAATGGTGGAACCGTCGGTGTGTTGTGGACTAAAGTTAATGGTCCTGGTACTGTTATCTTTACAGATGATGCATCTGACGCTACAGATGTTACAGTTGGTCAGTGTGGTGAATACACCTTTAAGTATGAAGTTACTAATGGTCCTTGCTCTGCATTCGATACAGTTTCATTCTTCTTTACGGATGATCCTGTATTAACTGTTTCTACTCCTGCTGATTCAGTTTGTGGTTTCGGTACTACTGTTACTGCATTCCATAGTGTTAGCTGTGGTCTTAATGATTCTTCATGGTTGACAGGTTCAGGTCCTGGAAACGTAGCTATTGTTTACGATCCAAATGTCACAACAGATAATTATTCTATCCTTGTAGATAATTGTGGTGAATATGACTTTGTTTTCCATGCTGCCAACGGACCTTGTACTGTTGATACAACTTTCCAGATCACATTCTTTGAAACACCAGATCCTGAAATAGTGGGTGATGATACAGTATTTACATGTTCAACTACAACGTATACTGCTCCTGATGCGGGATGTAATGATCCTAATTCAATTAGCTATAGATGGAATGTTGCTGGTGGAGCTTTTGCCAGTGGTGTAACAACTGCTACAACTGCTTCAGTAGATGTAATCTGGGATCAGAATCCTGGAATGGGCAGACTGATTGTTCATACTGATATTGACGGTCTGCTTAATTGTGGTGGAGATGATACACTGGATATCATAAAGCAAGAGCCTACTCTTGAAGGTCAGGTTAAATACTGGAACAGTGTTGAAACTTACATGCCTTCACCATACTCAACAGATGATTATTCAACCATCCCATTTGATTACTTCTATGTAATATTGGCAGTTGAAGAGCAAACTATTCTGATAGATATTGATACTGCTTATGTACAACCTAGATTAATGGAAGACTTGGGAGAACTGATGTCTTACTTTAACTTTGATCTTATTACCAGTACCTATGGTTGTGATGCCAAGTACTTCTTAAGAATCTGGGATGGTGGATTTGTATATCATACTACTCCTCCTGCTCCTGCTGAGAATACTACTCTTGGTAACAACTATACATGGAATAACTGGGGTGGTGTAAATGCTACCGACGCATTGGCAATTCAGTTAATGGCTGCTAATGTTGAAGTTAATGCTGCACCTTACAACTATTCATGGGTTGGTAATAATGCATGGTCACCTAGCTACGGTTACTACTCACAGGGTATTGCCGATGTTAACCATACATTTGGAAATAATGGAAATGTTACATCAGGTATTACTGCATTGGATGCGCTTACAGCTAAATATCGTGCAGTAGGTCTCTTAGGAGCTTATCCTGATAATAGTGATGCTAACAACAACCAGTTCCGTCCTAACTTTATGGTTACCGGTCGTATGGTTCCTTCACTGCCTTATATTACATTCCCAACTCCGTTTGATTCAACTCATGTGGATGATGTACCGTTTACACACAGTGGAAACGAATATATGTACTTCCAGCCTGCAATTAATCATAAGTATACTTCTGATACATTGCCTTGGGGTGGTAAGAACAATTATATCAACCTCTATTACGAATCAGTTGGTGATGTAAACGCAAGTTACATTCCTCCTGGATCAGGTCTGAAAGCTAAATCTGCACTTACACTCGATTACGAAGGATTGGCTTCAACTGCTATTGGTAGTGTAATTACTGTTCCTGTTAGTGTTGACCGCGACGTTGAGGTTGGTGCTGTTACCTTAAGCTTCAACTATCGTAACGATCTGATTGAAGTTCTTGGAACCAACTACGCTGATGATGACATGTTCATCAACCAGGAAGAGGGTATTCTGAATATTGCATGGTTCAGTACAGAAGGTGCTGATTTCAATGCTGATGCTACTATTGCACAGATTCGTGTTAAAGTATTGGCTGAAATTCCTGAAGGAACTGAATTGTTCGAATTGAATGCTATCTCAGAACTTGCTGATAACAATGCTCAGCCTATTGCTGACGTTACCTTGAAATCTATTGGTGTAACAACTGATAAAGGTATCTTCACCGGTACTGAGTTAACAGCTAGTAACTTCCCGAATCCATCGGATGCTTATACAACCATCAGCTACACATTACCTGAAAATGGTAAAGTTAAAGTTGAAGTTTATAACAGCGTTGGTATGCTTGTTACAACTCTTGTTGACGAGAATCAGGAATCAGGCGTTAATAACGTTATATTCACTACCGGCACTGTAAAAGCTGGTGTTTACTTCTATCACATCACAGTTCAGGGCGAGTCAAACAACTACTCTGCTGTTAAGAGAATGATTGTTGTACACTAATTTCATTAAATAATGTATTTGGGGCATTTTGCCCCGAATACATTGTTTTAAAATCATAAAAAATTAGAACAAAGATTTTTTCATGCAATCGATAAAAAAAATAATAATCAATTTTTACAACCTGGTGTCGGCTATGGCATTGCTGGTGTTATTACCTGCTGCTGCAACGAGCCAGCCGGTTGTGAAGATTGATAATATTGCCGGTTGTGAAAATACGCAAGTCCTTATTCCTGTCGAGATTACTAATATGGAAAACATTGCTGCACTTACCTTATATATTAAGGTAGATACAAGTGTTGTTGACTATGTTGGAATTGAAAACGTGAATGAAGCCTTTTCAACAGGTGAATTTATAGGGGGTGAGAATAAGCTTAATCAGGAGATTATTCTTAACTGGATGAGCATTACTGCTGCAAATCTTGAAAGCGGAGTAATGTGTAACATACGTGTTTTAATGAAAAATGGTTCTACAGATTTTACTTTTCTTGATAAATCTGAGTTTGCTTATCCTGACCTCTCTACTGTGGAAGGAGTGGAATATGTAAACGGTTCATTGCATGATTTAAGTGACATTGCACCGGATCCTCTTACCCAAAGTTTAATTGAGGGTAATAATGCAACCATTGAGTTGACCGGTTCCTTTGTTGGGTATACAATGCAATGGCAGATAAAGACAGATGATAACTGGATCGATTTGATTGATGATGCTACTTATTCGGGAGTTAACAGTGCAATACTTACTATAAATTCAATTTCGAAAGAGATGAATGAAAGTTTGTACAGGTGTGTGCTCACCAATGGAGAGTGTTCGGCGGAAACTACTGAAAGTGAACTTTTGGTAGAACCCAACGGAATTGACAGTCAAAAAGGCCGGGTTACTGACCCGTTTAGAGTTTATCCTAATCCTGCTGATAAAATGCTTAATTGTTTTTTCAATAAAGATGTTTTGGATGGTGAGGTTAGACTGGTAAATTTGAATGGGGTGGTTATTAGTCGTCAGCAATTACGAAGTATAACTGTAGGAGAGGTGATGACAATGAATGTTGCCAACATCAAATCCGGGGTTTACTTTTTACAGTTGTACGATAATAGTAAATTTGTATCCTCCGTGAGGGTATTAAGGAATTAGTAATCTGTTATGATTTTATATGGAAATTTATTTTAAACAATTAAAAACTCAAAATATGTTAAAAAGAATATTACAACTCATAGTGGTTTTGTTGATAGCCGCGCAGGGGGTAATGGCACAAACAGTACAGATTGAGTCTGTCACCAAACCGCCTGGAGACATCCGGGTGCAGGTTGACATGCTGAGTTTTACTGATGTTGCTGCTATTACTTTAAAAATCGAATTTAATTCGAACCTGATGGAATTTATCGGTATCGACTCCACTCAATTAATTGGTGACTGGTTAGCAAATGACAATGGTGACGTGATTATAGTTACTTATACTGCTGCTGCTGGTTCCGGATATAATATTAATGGTAAAGCATTTGATTTATTATTTGACTATCATGGTGGATTTGCCGATAGTTTAATGTTTGATGAATCTGGATGTGAGATATCAAATAGTAGTCTTGGTATAATTTCATCAAGTTATGTTAATGGTTCTGTTACTCAATCAGCTGCTCTAGGAACAGTTACTATGACTGACCTGGTTGACACTGTTGAGAATACGGTTAATATGCCCATTAATATGGAAGGTGCCGGATTCAGCAGTGTTGGAAGCATAACCTTTAAAATAGCTTATGATGAATTTCAATTAAGTTATGCCGGGCTTGTTGATGATGCTATTACTGGTGCCACAGCAAGCGCTAATAACGGTGTACTTGAAATTGAATGGACAGCTGGTACACCAATGGATTTCTCAAGCCTCACCCATTTGCTGGATGTACAGTTTGTTTACCATGGTGGTAATGCTGATGTTGCATTTGTGCCTGGCTGTGAGATTAACGACGGGAACTTGGTTCCTATCGCTACAGACTATACCGATGGTACTGTTACTGCTGTTGCAGGAACACGTACATTAACCATTGCTACGGTTGATGCTCCTGATGATAGCATTCCTGTAATGGTAGATGTTCCGGTTGTTGCTACCGATTTTACTGACGATACTGTTGGTGCCGTAACCATGCATTTAAGTTTTGATAATTCAAGACTCGAATATGCAGGTTTTATTAATGGTACTTTAAGTGGCTGGACGGTTAATTATAACAACGGTGATGCAGAAGTTACTCTTGAATGGAGTGATGCAGCAGGCAGCCTTTGTTTAGATACGATTGTAACACTGAAATTTAATTACGATACCATTGGTGGTGACGGTGAAATAAACTTTGCTCCCGGTACTGTAATTAAAGATAAATACGCAGCTACAATACCTGTTAACTTTGTTAACGGTGCCATATCTGATGGCGGAAGTGTTGTGACTTATACGGTAAGTGGACAATTAACCTATATGGGTGATGTCACTCGTCCGATTGGAACTGATGGTTCAATTTCTACAACGGTTTATTTGAGGAATACCTCTGATTCGACCATTGCCTATTTTGGTGGTGCCGATGCCGATGGTAATTATTCAATATCTGGAGTTTTGGATGGCAATTATTTTATTGATGCTTCAACAACCATAGATGTAACACCGGCATACGATATAAGTGATGCATTTATTATTTATGGAATAGGAAACACATTAACAGGATTGCAAGCCCTGGCTTCTGATGTGAATGCTGATAATACGGTTGATATGTCTGATGCTTTTATTGTTTACGGTTCTGTTAATGCTGGAAACGTAAAAGTAGCTTCTTGGATAGCCCCCGATTGGTTTTTCGAGAATACTGCTGTTTCTGTTTCCGGAGGTGATGTTACTGTTGACTTTAGTGGTATAGCTTCTGGTGATGCAAATGGTGATTGGGTACCAATGCCTTAAAATGTAATTATAAATTAAAAAACGAGAATATTATGAAAAGAATAATTATATTTTTAAGTATGGCGTTATTCCTTAGTTTAGGAATAAATGCCCAAACACTATCTACTGATACCTTTAGTGATGCGAATGGAAATATGCCTGCTGTAGGAGCTAACTTTGATGTTCCTGTAGATGTTGCGTCAATTGGTACTATTTTTACACTTACAGTTTATTTGCAATTTGATACTGCGGTATTAACCTATACTGGTTATGATACTGCCAATGCAGTAGCTAATACTCAGGTTTCTGAATATTTACCTGGATTAATAAAAATTATTAATGGTGATTTTCCTAATCAATCAACAATTGCTGATGGCCTTTTGGTTAATCTTAATTTTGATTTTAATGGAGGGTACACTCTCCTGAGGTTTGGTACAGTTGAAAACCCTGCTCAAGGTTATAAGTCAAATATATTGCCGACTTCATATGTAACTTGGAATTTTCCTGAAGCAAATGTAACCAATGGTGCTGTAGAAGGACATTTTGATAATGTTATTACCGGAGGCGATTGGAATACTGCTACTGCTTGGACATTAGGAGTTGTGCCTGATGAGCATCATAATGTAGTGGTTGCTGCAGGTTCTTTAGTAACAGCTTCCGCTGTTGCAGAAGCCTTTGCGGTTACTGTTAAACCAGGAGCACAATTTACTTTAACCAGTACGCTGGATGTTACTAACGATTTTACAATTGAATCTGATGCTACAGGTGATGGATCATTTATTAATAATGGTGGTTTCCTTAATGTTGGAGGTAATATTACAGTTGAGCGTTATGCTACAAATGGACAGTGGCATGGAATATCTTCACCTGTAATAGGTGCGAAGTTTGATGTAACCTATTTTGGTGGGAACCCCGAAGTTTGGGTTAAAACATATGATGAAGATAGCAACGGCTATCATTATCTTGTGGATACTACTGCATTAATGGGAGCAATGAATGGCTACTTTACCTGGATACAGACTTCTGGAACTCCAATGACATATGATTTTGTTGGTTCTTTAAGAACAGGTACTGTTGGTTTCGCTAATAATATGGTTCGCACCAATACTGGTCATAATTTTGTAGGTAATCCGTTTACCTCTGCAATTGACTGGAATGCCTCTTCTGGTTGGAATAAGCAGCATTTATATAATGCTATTTATTTTTATAATGGTTCGAATTGGGCAAGTTATATTAGCGGCTTGCCTACTAATGGTGGCAGCCAGTACATTGCCGTGGGGCAAGGTTTCTTTGTTCAGGTTGAATCAGGGTATACTTCCGGAACGTTGCAAATGACAAGTGATGTCTGTGTTCATAATACAGTTGGTTTTATGAAAGACCAATCAGAGCAAACTATTGTTCGTTTGCAGGTAGAAGATGCAGGTAAAGTTGATGAAACTGTTATTCGTTTTGCTGAAGAAGCTACTGCTGAATTTGATGGTAACCTTGATGCTGTTAAATTATTTAGCTTTAATAATGAGTATCCTCAGTTGTATTCAACAGCCAACGATTTTATGTCAATCAACTCTGTACCTTACGGAACCAGCTCTGTTGCATTGGATGTAAAAGGTAAAGATGGCAATACCCTGACCATCTCAGCTACTGAAGCAGAAGGTTTCGAATTCCTTAATTTGAAAGATAACAATACCGGTGTTACAACTAATCTGAAAAGTGAAGATTATACTTTCACTTATAACAGTAATATAACCGACAGGTTTGAGTTATTCTTTGGGTTTACAGGTATTGATACTCCGACAACTGCTGATTATGCTAAAATATATGCAGTGGATAACAATGTTAAGATAGTTCTTGATGATGGTATTAATGCAGATATAACTGTTTACAATTTACTTGGTCAGCGTGTAGCTACTCGTAGTGCAAGTGGTAATGTTACCACAATTGCTGTAGAGAAGACTGGCTACTATTTGGTAAAAGTAAATGATGGAGCTAATGTAACCACTAAAAAGGTATTTATTAGATAGCTTTGACAATTCAAAATAGAATATTATGAAAAAAAGCATTTTAGCTATAGTATTAACAAGTTTCTTTTTTGTATTGTCGGTTGTGGTAACTGCTCAGACAAATAGTCCACCGCAAGGACCAGGTGGTGATCCTGAAAGCAGTGGCACTAACCCTGCCATGGGTGGTTCAGCGCCAATCGGAGGAGGAACATTGATATTGATGGCTCTTGGTGCCGCTTATGGTAGCAAGAAGGTCTATAAGATCATAAAAGAGAATCATGAAGAATTAGAAAGCTAATTTACATTGATATACTTATACTAAAAACCCGGATTACATTGTAATTCGGGTTTTTGTTTTTCTCTCTGTTCACGGTTTGCAGCCATTAGTTACTGTAGTGGCTACAAATGCCTTAAATCATTCGATGACTTTGAAATATTTGTAAAATAAATGCTTTATACTTACACTAATGTACTACTTTTGAACTCTTAAATAAACCTTTAACTATTTTGTTTTGACATATTGTTATAAATCAAAAGACTAATTGTTATGATTAAAAAATATATTTTTATTCTTGTTGCTTTAATAATTGCAATACAGAGTTATGCGGTTATTTTAGCTTCTGAATCGGATGTTACAGATGAACCAACGATTATTATCCACGATACTGTTGTTGCACCAGGAGAAATCTTGTTACAGATAGATGCACTTAATTTTACTGGTGATAATGGTAGTATTTCTGCGATAACACTTAAAATAGAGGTGGATACAAATCTGATTGAGTTTATTAATATACAAAACATGACTTTGGTAGGTAGCTGGCTTGCCAATTATAATTATCAACAAAATGAGATATCCATCATTTATACTGCTTTTTCGGGTTCAAGTTTTGATATTGATGGTAAATTGCTCGATCTTCACTTAAATTATTTTGGTGGGTTTCCGGCTTTATTACATTTTAAGAGTGGTTGTGAAGTCTCAAATATTAATCTTCAAAGTATTGATGTTGTTTATGAGGATGGTTTAATTACTCAGGTTACGCCGGAAGGTGAGGTTAGTCAGGATTCGTTATTGGTAAATTGTTGTGAAAGCTTTGCAATGCCTGTGGTTGCTGAGGGTGCTGGTTACGATTCAGTTAATCAGATTTTATTTAGAGTTGGATATGATACTCTTCAGTTACAGTTTCAAGGTGTTGAAGAGTCTGTTCTTAGCGGTGTAAATGTATTAGATGAAGATGGTGTGCTTACCTTTACCTGGGAAGATGAGACAGGATATGAGGATTTTACCTTGCTTGATACCATGTTTTACATGAGCTTTATGTTTATTGGCGATACTAATACTATAACGGCATTGTTACCAGGTTCAAAGGTTTTTAATAATGGTATTTTGGTAGCGTCAGAATTTAAAGATGGTAAGGTAACGGTACAGTATCTGGTAGATATAATTCGAGAACCTGATACGGGAGGAATATCAACAGGTGAGGGGTATTATTTTGAAGGGGATAATGTAACGGTCGTTGCTACACCTAATGATGGCTTCTATTTTGTAAACTGGGTCGAAAATGGAGTTGTCATTTCTACAGATTCTCTCTATTCATTTTTGAAGCAGCCTGTCAATGATACGTTAATAGCTAATTTTGAACCTAAGATTTTCACGGTTTCATTAAATGCTAATCCACCTGAAGGTGGTGATGTGTTGGGGGCTGGAAATTATGTTTATGGCGAAGATGTTACGGTTACGGCTGTTCCATCCGAAGGGTATGAATTTATCTGTTGGTTAAATGGAAGTGACACTGTCTCATCCGATCCTGTATATACTTTTGTAATGCCGGTAGGGGATATATCCCTAACGGCAAAGTTCCAAATTTTGACTTTTTCAATTACAGCTGTTCCAAACAACTCTGCATTCGGAACTGTTACAGGAGGTGGGATTTATAATTATGGAGATACGGCTACTGTGATTGCTGAACCCTTTGAAGATTACAAGTTTGTTGTATGGACTGAGTTTGGTCAACCTGTTTCATATGATTCTCATTATTCTTTCTTTGTTGATTCAGATCGTGATTTGTTTGCAAACTTTCAGTACATTACTGTTTGTTCTGCCCCTGTTGGCCTTTACGTTGATAGTTTGTCAGATTCTACAGCAATGTTACACTGGATACCTTCGGGTGAGGAGAGTGAATGGGATTTGATTTGGGGTGACTACGGTTTCGATACCTTGAATAGTGGAACTTTAGTGGAAGGTCTTATAGAAAATCATTATCATCTTACGGGCCTCGACCCTGGAACTGTTTACGATTTTTATGTGAGAGCTGTTTGCTCGGAAGAAGAACATAGTACTTGGGCCGGACCTTATACTTTTACTACATGGTATGTTGGTATTGCAGAGGAATTTGCTTCAAACAGATTTGTAATTTTCCCTAACCCTGCTTTGAATATGATTACTGTAGATTATGGTAAGCCTAATGCTGTAGCGTTAATTAGGTATAGGATTGTTAATTTAACCGGTGTTGTTGAGATTCCGGAAGAGATAGCAGCATCAAGTCAGTTTATAGTTGATTTAAGGAAACTATCACCCGGTATATATATATTGCAAATGATGTCTAATGGCCACAATATTTCAAAATCATTCATTAAAAAGTAGTTATTTGCTAAGAATGAATTCTTAGATGAACTAAGGTAGTTTTGAGAACTGGAGTAAACTACAAGGATTATTTGTAAAGAGAAGTATCACAAAGAACTTCGAAGGGGAAGCTAAATTTCCCGAAGAAAGCTTTTTATTAACTATAAATATTTGATGCTTTGATTAGTTTTTCTGATTCTTTTTTTCTGCAGGAGTGCGTATCCATTTGGCATCTGCCGGAATACGATGTATGGCAAGCTCAGGTTTCAAGTTGTATTTCATTAAATCATTAAAGTGGTTTAGGCCAGCTTTGAATCCGCCAAGTTCTTTTTCTGAATAATCGTAAAGCTTTGACATGTCAAACGTGATTACCCGCTCTTTAATGTATTCCATTATTTCAAGTCTGTTAGATATAACATTAATGTTGATTCTTTTTTTTCTGTCATTTTGATTACCGGCATAAAGCTCGTGTTTAATTATTACAATATCTTTAGTCGTTCTTTTTATCTCACGAGCCATTATTTTAGTAAGATTCTTTACGCTTCTTTTGATGCTTCTGGTATCCTGTTTAAAATAGGATGATTCAAGCTTTATCATCAATTCGTCAAACTTTTGTATGTCTTTACTACGCTCCGCTGTAAAAGTCTGTGAGTTTGCACTTGGGGTTAAAACAATTAATACTGATAATATAATAAATATTCTTTTCATAATTAAAATTTGTCTGGTTACTCTTACTGCAAATGTATTAAGTTTTTTGTATCTATAGGTAGAAAGTAGCACAGAAAAGACCCAAATGTGGTTTTTATGTTGATTTATAATTACGCATTATTAATTACAAGTTGAATATTTTTTATTGAACATTGCTAATTGAAAATATGTAGAATAATTCTTGGTTTTTGATTATTAAATGATTGCTGCTATTCGGCTCACTTTTTCATTATCTCAAACTCATTATGAAACAGCTTGTGTTCTAGTTTGGATTATTAACAGAGTAGGGTTGATAAATCTAAATAGATGAGATAATTAGATTATGATAAATTATTAAGTAATTGATTACTCAAAAACACAAATGAAACGGTTTAATTGTTATTTTTGCTTCGCTAATGAATGTTAGGAACTAAAAATTGTTGCGAATAGGTAAAATTGTACTTTAATTGTATTGTTCTATTCTGTTGCTGTGCAGAGTGTTGTCGTTTATTTTTAATTTCACTGGTTGGGTGATTTTAAAAGGAAAGATGTTGCTGTGCATTATAATTTTCTTCCTCCTACCTTTTCATTACTAAGGAAACAGATTTTGATATCGTTATTATTTTGTTTAATACGATCTCAAAAAATTGATTAAAAAATGGGCTTAATGAGCCTATAAATTAATGAGTTTTTAAACTAATAAGATGTTATTATGAAAACAACTTTACTAACTGCGAAAATCAATTTTAGATTACTATTATTAAAGTTTGCTATTGCTTCTTTTTTTAGTGTTTTTTCATTATCAGGTTATGCGCAAAACTGTTCGGTAAATGCAGGAGTAACGCAAACCATTTGTGCAAATGACCAATTAATACTTCATGGAAATTTAGCCGGCTTGGGTGATACAACCAATCCTGCTTACTGGTCGCAAGTTGGCGGCCCTTCAGTAACCATCGTGGATCCGTATGATATGAATACCGAGGTTGTTAATTTTACCGGAGGAAATACCTACACTTTTCGTTTGTACAATACTTGTGAAGATGGTTCGCTGGTTTTTCAGGATGTGGATGTTGCTGTTTTACCCATAACAATTGCTAACGCCGGGTCTGATGCCGTTTATTGTCCTTCAGGAGTAATTAGTGATTTGGCCGCCAACAGTCCGGGTACCAACGAATCGGGTATGTGGACGGGAGATAGTTTTGGAGTTACTGTTGACAGTCCAACTTCTCCCACGTCATCTTTATCAATTGATGGAGGATACTCAGGTGAAGCCCCCCTTTTATGGACCATAACCAATACCAATGGATGTACCTCTCAGGATACGGTTGTAATTACCAATAGAGGAGGGGTTTTGCCTGTTGATGCCGGAAATGATGATACGTTAACACATTGTTACTCAAGTACACAACAAACCAATTTAGATGCCTCTTATGGTGGGACGGGTATTGATGGTCAGGAGGGCAGCTGGACAACGTTAAGTGGTCCAAATCTTCCTGATATTGCCGATATTCATGATGCACAAACGGACTTATCTAATTTGATTGAAGGTACTTATGTATTTCGATGGGAAGTTAGCGGACCTTGCGACAGCGGATCAGACGAGGTTACCATCGTTGTTCCTGCCCCCACATCGGATATTTCTGCTAGTTCGGTAAACGGTGACGATCAGGTGTTTTGCGATGGTCGTACCTCAACAGTATTGGAGGGGTCTGCTCCCCAGTACGTTAATGAAACCGTTGAATGGACACAACCTGCTGGACAAACAGCAACAATTGTAAGCCCTACTTCACCTACTACCCTGATAACAGGATTGGATGGGGTAAGCGACTATACTTTTACTTATACTATTAGAAACGACTCAACTGATTGTGACGCTCAAACGGATGTAAGCGTTAGTTATCTGAACAATGCTCCTACTATTGATATTACGCAGGATCAAATGTTTCTTGATTGCGGTGAAACAACAGCTTACATTGAATATACCTTTGGTGGGGATGGATTTAATCAATACCGTTTGGTTAACGGGCCTTCCTCGCAGGGGGTAACATATCCATCAGACTGGCTGACCGCCGATCCTTCACCTGCTCAGGTTAATGGTTTAGATAGCATCGGTACCTATACTATTGAGTTTAGAAGATATACCAGTGTTAATGTTGAATGTGGTTCAGCTAACGATTTTATTGATGTGATTACTTCTCACGAGCCTGTTCAGGCCAATGCCGGAACTTTTCAAATTTTGGATTGTGGAGTTACACAAACCAGTTTAATCGGTAACGATCCGGGAGAAGGAACAGGCACATGGTCGCAGGTACTTGGCCCAAGCCAGGTGGTTTTGTCCGATCCGCATGCTCCCAATTTGGCAATATCAGGATTGCAAAGTGGTTTTTATACATTTCAGTGGTTAATCTCAGGAGGGCCGGGATGTGATGATAACTCTGACAGGGTAACCATTCTGGTTTCAAATCAGCAACCCACTCAGGTTTCTGCAGGTCCCGACACAACAGTGTGTTACAATACAACTTTATATATGGATGCAGAACCTCCAACGTATGTTTTTGAATTGGGTACGTGGTCGGTTAGCCCTGATGCAGGAATTACATTTGATAATACACACGATCCAAAAACAGGTGTGGCAGGTTTGCAAGCTAACACCGTTTATACTTTTATTTGGAAAATTTCAAATGGGTGTTCTCCCTCGGCTGGAGACACAGCCATTGTAACTACCACCAATGAAGAAGGTCCTGTCGATTCTGATGCTGGTGGAGATCAGTGTCTTGCATCGGGAGTTACAACAATTACACTTGACGGGAATGAGCCGTCACCGGGAACCGGATTGTGGACACAAACTTCGGGACCTGCAGGCGCAACCATTTCTGACAACACCCTATATAATACAACAGTTACCGTTTCTTCTGATGGAAATTACGAATTTGAATGGGCAATCTCCAGCGGTGGATGTAATCCCTCACTAGATACAGTATTGATAACTATCGATAATGCTGTTACGCAGGCAGATGCCGGAAACAATGCCAATGTTTGTGGCGATAGTACTCAGCTTGTTGGTAACAACCCGACCGTGGGAACAGGTCTTTGGACACAAATTGCCGGTAATTTTGGCGATACTATAAGAACACCCAATCATTATATTACGGATGTGGTAAATTTGCAAACAGGTGTTTATGATTTTGCTTGGACCATTACCAATGGGGCATGTTCTTCAGTAGATACCGTTCGGCTAAATGTTTCTAATCCGCCAATATCAGCTGCTGAAGCCGGTACTGATATTGCCGTCTGTCAGAATGATTCCACGCAACTGAATGCTGTAGCACCTACGGTAGGTTCCGGATTATGGACTGTCTCAAGCGGACCCAATTCTCCCACGTTTACTGACCCGACATCCAACACTTCAGGTCTTTATAATCTTATAACAGGTACCTATCAACTGGTATGGACTGTTTCTTCTACATCGGGTGGTGCATGTTCGCCAAACCGGGATACCATGGAAGTCTCTGTAGTGCTTGCTGCTGATGCCGGTGCTGATCAAGAATTTTGTGAAGCCATAACACAAGCAAGTTTAATTGGAACCACTTCCAGTTCAGGTATTTGGTCGCAATTTGGAACAACACCTTCTGTTGCTACTCTCGACTCGATTTCAGCGAATTCGGCCGTTGCTTCCGATTTAATTGTAGGTCAATACACTTTTGTTTATACTATTAATGAACCCGGTTGCTCATCTTCCGATACAATGCATGTAACTCTTTACGACCCTGCCAGTATGGCTAACGCAGGTCCTGACCAGGAACTTTGCGATGCCACAACTTTTTATATGGATGCCGATTCGGTTACTACCGGTACAGGAACTTGGTCAAAAGCCAGCGGACCTGATGGCGGTTCGTTTACTGATGTTCACGACTCGAAAACAACCTACACAAATGCCACTCCGGGAGTTTATATTTTTGAGTGGACTGCTGCTAACCAGTCATGTAGTAATACCGATCAGGTTCGTATTACCAATTACTACGAACCTACCGATGCCGATGCAGGTACTAATCAAGCGCATGTATGTGGTACCGAGGCTACTATGGATGCTAATACACCGATTCACGGAATTGGTAATTGGTCAATCGATACACTTTCTCTTCCATCTGGCTCCATGCCGGTTATTCAAGCTGTTATTCAACCTAAGACGTTAATAACTAATATGGTTCCTGACTCTTATCCCGCTGATTATACTTATATATGGACTATTTCAAACGGTGTTTGTACCGATAAAATAGATACTGTGGTAATAACTGTGTATGAAAATCCTACTGAAGCTGATGCCGGTATCGATGCTGAGCAGTGTGATGTAGATACTACAGTTCTCAATGCAAATACTATTAGTGTTGGAACGGGAACCTGGACTGTAGCAGGAGGGCCTGCAGGCTATTCTGTTACATTTGATGATACCCACGATCCTGCAACCACTATTCGCGGGCTAAACAACGCCTATGGTACATACCAGCTGGCTTGGACTTCGGATAATGGTAACGGATGCTCTTTTTCAGATACCATGGTAATTGTAAATTATGATGCGCCAACAACAGCCGATGCATCCGGTACGGCATCTGAGGTGTGTCTTTATGACCCTCTAACTTTGGTTGGAAACACACCGGTTGTAGGAACAGGTAACTGGTCGCAAGTATCAGGCACTGCAGTTACTATTCTTCATCCCGATAGTGTGCAGACAGATGTTACCGGAGCTGAGGCAGGAAATTATCAGTTTGCCTGGACCATTACTAACGGAAGTTGTGATTATAGTTCTGATACTGTTACTGTTGTTGTTGATGAACTTCCTTCACAGGCGCTGGCAGGATCTAATCAGAGGCTTTGCGATGCTACTTCAACTACTCTGGATGGAAACACACCGGATGCTGGTAGTACGGGAACCTGGACACTTGAACAAAAACCTTCCGGTGTTGCTGACCCTGTTATTGTTGATGTACATGATCCGCAAACCGATATTAACGGTTTGGTTCCAGGTTCGGCAAATATTTATAAGTTTAAATGGACACATGCTGTAGGTATTTGTGAGAAGTCTGATATTATGAAAATTAAGGACTGGGCGGAGCCTACTACAGCTAATGCTGGCACTGATCAGACCCTGTGCGATTTAACATCTACGAATATGGCGGCTGATACTGCTTTAGTGGGTACCGCCGAGTGGATTCAAATAAGTGGTCCAAACAGTGCAAACATTGTTAATCCGTCTTGGGCTTCTACTGAGATAAACGGATTAACTACCGGGGTCTATCTTTTCAAGTATACCATAACCAATGGAAATATTTGCTCACCTTCCGAAGATACAGTTATGGTGACTAATTATTCTGATATTACTACAATAGGTCCTGAGGATACTACACTTTGTTACCAGGGTTCTATCGATTTGTCGGTTGTCGCTACTGGAGGCTCTGGAAGTTATAACTACCAATGGCAAGCTTCGTCAGTGGGATGTGCTTCGGGATGGTCAAATGTTGGAACTAATGGTGATACATATAATACTGGTAGTTTAACGGATACCATGTATTACAGGGTTATTGTGTCGAACCAGAATGGCTCTTGTGACAATGATACTTCAAGGTGTGCGGTAGTTAATGTTGTGGATGACCCTGAATTTACCTATCAATCGGGAGATACTTCGATTTGTGTAGATGGAAATATGACTTTTGAGGTGGATGTTGACAAAGGAACCGGAGTGTTTTCATATCAATGGCAACGTTCAACTACCGATTGCAATAATGACTACTCTGATATTCTAGGTGCCACGAGTAATACATATAGCACGGGTGCGGTAACACCTGCCGGAACCTATTATTATAGATGTCAGGTTATCCAAAGTGGTGTAGGGTGTGATGCGTTAACATCTAACTGTATGATATTAACGGTGGAAGCAGATCCTGTAATTGATACGCAACCTGCCGACACAACTATTTGTGCGGGAACAACGGCAGATTTGAGTGTTGCGGTTTCGGGAGGCTTCGGGACCTATGCTTATCAATGGCAAACTTCTGCTAATGGAACAGACGGCTGGAGCGATGTGGGAACAGATTCTCCGAATTATACAACATCTACCTTAACCCAAACCACGTATTACAGAGTTCAAATTACACAAACCGGAAACGGTTGTAACACACTTACCTCTCGTGTCGATTCGGTATTTGTCCCTCGTATTACTACCGACCCTGTTGGCACAACCCTTTGTGACGGCGGAATCCATACCATGTTTATTGATGTGGACAGTGGTGCTGCCACGCTGGCTTACCAGTGGCAGATTGACTCAACACAATCCGGTTCATGGCAAAATGTTACCAGCGGAACTGGCGGTACAACCGACACGTATGATACTGATCCTCTTCTAACAGGAACTTACGACTTTAGATGTGTGGTTACCGTTTCTACACCAAATTGTTCTGATTTGGTATCAGGTACGGCTACTGTTTCGGCCGTTAACGACCCTGTTGTTTCAACCGATCCAGAAGGGGATACAATATGTTACAATGCAACTCATACAATGGACGTTACCTCCACTGGTGGAACAGGGACATTTGACTATCAATGGGAAAAGAGTGATGATAACATTACCTTTAATACAATTCCGGGAGCCACCAGTAGTACCTATACTACCCCACAGTTAACCCAAGATGAATATTACCGTTGCGTGGTTACTCAAACAGGAGTTGCGTGTAATACCAATACTACCGACACGGCTTACGTGATGGTTAACAATCTTGATCCGGGAGCTATTGCTGCCGATCAAACGGTATGTGATAGTGATGCACCTCTTGCTTTAACGAGTACAGATGCCACGGCAACTCATGCCGGTGAAGGGGCGGTTATTACGTACCAATGGGAAGATAGTAATGACGGAGTCAGCTTTAATCAAATTAGTGTTACCACACCTGGATATCAGCCTCCGGCTTTATCTCAAGATAAATGGTATCGCCGTCAGGCAATTTCAACGATAGGTAATTCCACGTGTGACGAGTATTCCGATACGGTTTATATTACCGTTAACAACCTTACTCCCGGAACCATTACTGCCAATCAAACCATTTGTGAAGGGTCGGATGCAGTAACTTTAACCAGTACAGGTGAAACCTATGATGGTACTCCTGAATACCAATGGCAGGATAGTACTGCCGGTAGTGCTGGGTTTACGGCCATTGCAGGTGCTACAAATCACGATTTTACGCCATTAGCATTAACAGAAGATACATGGTACAGAAGAGTATTGACATCAGTTATGAATGGTGTTGCTTGTTCTGATACTTCGAATGTTGTTAAAATAACCGTTATCAATTTTGTTCCCGGTTCCATTGCTGATAACGATACTGTTTGTGAAGGTGGAGTGCCCAATCTCATTACGTCGGTTGCTGATGCTTCAGGAGACGGGACTTATGCTTATCAATGGCAATTGAGTACGGATGGTACTTCGTTTAGTGATATTGCGGATTCAACAAGAACTGTATTTCAGTCTGGCCCATTAGTGGTTGATACCTGGTTCAGGAGGGAAGTTACAGCTACTTTAGATGGGGAAAGTTGTACAAAATATTCTGATACCGTAAAAGTAACGGTTAATAATTTGACCCCGGGTACCATTGCTGCCTACCAAACAGTTTGTTATGAAGGCATCCCTGATCAGTTTATCTCAATAGCAGATGCTTCCGGTGATGGAACTTCCATTACTTATCAATGGGAAATTGGTGGCGATAATACTAATTTTGTTTCGGTAGCAACCAATGGAACTTCTAAAGATTATCAGGAACCAAATCAGCTTACAACGGATACATTATACAGAAGGGTTTCCTATTCAACGTTAGGCAGCTTAAGTTGTAGTAAAGTATCTGATACGGTTAGGGTAGATGTTGTGCCTGATCCATTCATTACTTCACAACCTGTAGGGGATACTCTTTGTAGTGGTGATGCTCATACAATGACAGTAATTGCACAGGGAGGAACTCCATCATTAAATTATGAGTGGCAGGAATCAACTGATGGAAGCAGCTGGACAGCTACATCAGGAGGTTCGGGCTGGAATACACCTACTTATACTACACCTGCACTAACAAATGATATGTATTACCGGGTTGTGATTACCGCTAGTGGTAAAGGTTGTAATCCGATTGCTTCTGATACAATACTTGTTATGGTTAATAATGTTACTGCAGGAGTAATTGCTGATAATGATACAGTTTGTGAAGGTTCGGTTCCTGCAACAATTCTTGGAACTAATGCAACTTGTGATGGTGATACCACCTATCAGTGGCAATCGAGTACCGATGGTATTGCTTTTAGCGATATTGCAGGTGCCACATTAAAAGACTATTCTCCGGGATCACTTTCATCTGATACCTGGTATCGCCGTATTGATAAATCTACGCTGAATGGTCAGGAATGTACCGATACTACCAATGTTGTTAAAGTAACCGTTAATAATATTACGGGAGGAGTTATTGCATCCGATCAAACAGTTTGTGCTTTATCTGATGATCCTGTCCCGTTTACTGTAACAACTCCTTCTATAGGTGATGGTACATTGTCTTACCAGTGGATGAGCAGCGTAGATAATGTAACTTTCGATACCATTGTGGGGGCTACATCAGCAACATACGACCCGCCGGTATTAGTTGATACAATGTGGTTTAAACGTATTACTACCAGCACTATGCCAAGTGGGCATTATTGTACTGCTGAAAGCAATGTGTTGGTGATTAATGCCGACGATTGTCCGGATATAGCTTTGGTGAAAACGGGAACAGTTGATGATGGTGGTGATGGTAGTGTAGATGTCGGTGATGTGATCAATTATACATTCAGGGTTGAAAACACGGGTAATGTTACATTGACTAATGTGCATATTACTGACCCCGGTACTACAGTTAACGGAGGGCCAATTCAGACCTTTCCCGCAGGTACAGTTGATACCACAACCTTTACAGGTACTTATTTTATTACACAGGCTGATATTGATGCAGGTTCATACCTAAATACAGCGGTTGTTCATGGTACTTCACCAAAGAATACGGAAGTGACGGATACTTCAAGCTATATAGCTTATTTTGACCAGCATCCGAGTGTTGAAGTTACAAAAACTGCAACTAATGTTGACGGGCAACCCATGCCTGCCACATATGATGCTGTTGGTGATGTAATTTCATATAGAATATTCTTCCATAATAATGGGAATGTTTCGGTACGTAACCCGCAAATGGTAGATCCATATGCTACTACAGGCCCAACCTATTTCTTTGGTGATAATAATACTAACAATGTTTTAGATCCTAATGAAACCTGGCTATACGATGCTACCCATACTGTAACGCAAGCTGATATTGATACTGCACATTTTATTAATACTGCTACAGGTAGTGGAGTTGCAGATACAACAGGTGGAACAGTGCCTGTATCCGATAGTGATACCGCATTGGTAAATGCAGATCAGCATCCTGCTCTTACCATTGTTAAAACAGGTACACCGGATACCGTAACCAACGCGGGCGAAACAATTAATTATAGTGTTGTGGTTACTAACATCGGTAATCAAAGCCTGACAGGTGTGGTTGCCTCAGATACTTTACCTGATGGTACAGTGGGAACATTAAGTGCTCCTATTGAAGGAAATTCACCTGCCAATGATACTTTGGATGTTGGAGAAATATGGTCATACACCATAACTTATGATGTTACACAAGCCCAGATAGACGCAGGTGACAGTCTGTTGAATATTGCAGCAGTTTTTACCAACGAAACGCCAACACCACAAGTTGACTCGGCAATAACTCAGGTTAAACAGATGCCTGATTTAACGATTGTTAAAACTGGAACACCTGATACGATTTCCACAGTTGGCGAGATAATTACTTATACCATTGTTGTTGCCAATACAGGAAATCAGAGTTTGAATAATGTTGTTTTAACTGATACTTTACCTGATGGAACGATTAATGTTTTAAGCGGGCCAACAGAGAGTATTCCTCCTCCAAACGGCATTTTGGATGTTAATGAAACATTTACATATTCTACAACTTATATTGTTACACAAGCAGATATCGATTCAGGAATTAACCTTGTTAACGTAGCAAGTGTGATTTCGGATGAAACACCAACTGCTAAGAGAGATTCAGCGGTAACAGTTGTAGATCAGCATCCGGAATTGACTATTGTGAAAACACAGACAAGTGGACCAAATCCTGCAACTGCAGATGGTGATGTGATTGGATATACTATTGTTGTAACCAATACCGGAAACCAGAGCTTAACCAATGTTACTATGGGTGATGTATTACCCGATGGTTCAAATGGTGCTTTAGCTGGTCCTGTTGAAAGTGGTGTTACAAACGATACAATTGAAATCAATGAAACTTTTACTTATACTGCTTCTTATACGGTAAGTCAGGCAGATATTGATGCCGGTGACAGCCTGGTTAATACAGCCAGTGTTTATACCAGTGAGCTGCCATCTCCACAAAGCGATACAGCTTATACTAAAGTGGATCAGCAGCCGGCTTTTACAATTGTGAAAACTCAGACTGGCGGAGCAAACCCGGTAACTGTTGTTGGCGATACTATTGACTATACAGTGGTGGTAACCAATACCGGTAATCAAAGTTTAACCAATGTAGTTGTAAGTGATACTTTGCCTGATGGTTCGGTGGGTGCATTAAGTGGTCCTGTTGAAAGTGGCCATGTCGATGGTATTCTCGAAGTGGGTGAAACCTTCACTTACACCATCAGTTATTATGCTTCACAGGCTGATGTTGATGCAGGTAATGACCTTGTGAATATTGCAGTGGTTACAACTGATGAAATTCCTACACCGGCTGTTGATTCTGCCATAACCCCGGTTGACCAGCAGCCAGGTTTAACTATTGATAAGAGTCAGACAGGTGGTCTTAATCCTGTTACTGCAACAGGCGACCAAATTGACTATACAATTGTAGTTACAAATACTGGTAATCAAAGCCTGACTAATGTTGTGGTATCTGATGTTTTACCAGATAACTCAAACGGAACAGTAAACGGCCCAACCGAAGGTGTTCAGCCTCCTGATGGTATTTTATCAGTAGGGGAGACCTTTACTTATACCATTAGTTACTTTGCTTCGCAGGCGGATATTGATGCGGGCGACAGTCTGGTCAATACAGCCAGTGTTGTTACTGACCAAACGCCACAACCGGAGAGTGATACTGCTTACACTCATGTAACTCAATCACCAAGTTTGACCATTGTTAAAACTCAGACCAGTGGTCCAAACCCGGTAGTTGCAGCAGGTGATGTTATTGGTTATACAATTGTTGTAACAAATAATGGTAATCAAACGCTAACTAATGTAGTGGCTGCCGATACGCTTCCTAATGGACAAGCCGGTTCGTTGAGTGGCCCTGTTGAAAGTGGAACGGCTGATGGTGAACTATCGGTGAATGAAACTTTCACTTATACCATTGATTATACCGTTACGCAGGCAGAGATAGATTCAGGTTTTGACCTGGTTAATGTTGCTTATGTGCATACCGATGAATTACCAACTCCACAAAGTGATACTGCTGTTACACCTGTTGATCAGGAACCTGATCTTACAATTGTTAAAACACAAACCAGTACTCCTGATACTATTTCAGTAGCCGGCCAGACAATTGATTATGAAGTTGTAATTACCAATACCGGTAATCAAAGTCTGACCAATGTAGTTGTTAGCGATACTTTACCTGATGGAAGTATCGGTTCATTGTCAGGTCCAACTGGTGATGCCGGAATTCCTGATGTTATTGATACCAATGAAGTCTGGACATACACCATCAGTTATTCAGTGACACAGGCAGATATCGACTCAGGGTTGAACCTTGTGAATGTGGCTACTGTGGTTACTGATCAAACTACAATAAAAAGTGATTCAGCAGTTACACCAATTAATTTGCAACCTGCAATAGAACTTGTTAAAAGTGGTACTATTCACGATGGTGGCGATGGAGTTGTGAATGCCGGAGACAGTATTGTATATACATTTACTGTTACAAATACTGGAAACGTAATTTTATACAATATTTCTATTTCTGACCCTGATGCAATGATCAATGGTGGTCCGATAGCCAGTTTGGCAAAGGATTCGGTTGATTCAACTACTTTCACAGGAGTTCATATTATTTCACAATCAGAAATTGATGCCGGAACTTTTACCAACACAGCAACAGTTTCCGGTACCGACCCTCAGGGTACTATCGTTACCGATACCGACCCTGACACTCAAAACTTTACTTCGGTACCGTCTATTTCCCTTACTAAAACAGGTATTTTGGATATGACGGTTATTCCGCCAAATAATCAAACAGATGCGGGTGATCAGATAAGTTATATGTTCCTTGTTACCAATACTGGAAATACAACCTTAACCAATGTGTTTATTGTTGATTCAACAACTGGTGTTGTGCTAACCGGATCTCCCATAGCTTCATTGGCTCCGGGGGAGAATAACTTAACAGCTTATTCAGCACTTTATACCCTGACTCAGGCGGATGTGGATACAGGAGTATTTACAAACGTTGCCTCTGTTACAGGAACAGATCCTGATAATACGGATGTTACCGATGGTGATACTGATACCAAATACTTCACACCTGTTCCTTCTATTGATCTTGTTAAGGATGGAGTGATAAACGATGGCGGAGACGGGGTTGTAGATGCTGGAGATTCCATCAGTTATTCCTTTACTGTAACGAATACAGGTAATGTTACTTTAACAGACGTTACGGTTACTGACCCTGATGCAGTTATTTCGGGAGGACCAATTTCTGTTTTATTACCAAATGCTGTAGATAATAGTACCTTTACAGGTATTCATATTATTACCCAGGCAGAGGTTGATGCTGGTTCATTTACGAATACTGCTACTGTAAAAGGAACTCCTCCTACTGGTTCAGATGTTTATGATTCTGATACTAATCTGCAGGTATTCCCAAGTGTACCTTCCATTACGCTTGTTAAAGAGGGTACTTTGGATATGACTGTAATTGGGCCAAATAATCAACCTGATCCGGGAGACCAGATTACCTATCAGTTTACCATTACCAATACAGGTAATACAACTTTGACCTATGTTGATTTAACTGATTTGATGCCTGATGTTGTAGTTTCGGGAAGCCCGATACCAACCCTGGCACCGGGTGATGTGGACAGTACAACCTATTCGGGAATTTATACAATTACTCAGGCAAATATTGATTCAGGTGAATACATTAACACGGCTGTTGCCAGTGGAACACCTCCAACAGGCCCTGCTGTTTCAGATTCAAGTACTGATATAACGCCGCTGTTGCAGACACCAAGTATTGCAGTAGTAAAAATTGCCGACAGTGTTAACTCTGTTCCGATGATTACTGAGTATAATACAGTTGGTGATCAAATACATTATTCTATCTCTCTTGCCAACGATGGTAACGTCACGGTTTACAATCCTGCTATGTCTGATAGTGTATCCGATGCATCACCAGTTTATCAAAGTGGTGATACCGCAAACACAGGTGTGCTTGATGTAGGCGAAACTTGGATTTACACAGCCACCCATACTGTTACGCAGCAAGACCTTGATAATGGTAATTATCTGAATATCGCTACCGGTACCGGTTCTGCCGACACCACAGGTGATGGAATAGGGGATGTACCATTAACAGCACAGGATTCAGCCAATGTGAATGGTACACAAACACCTGCCATTGCAGTAACTAAAAATGCAACAGATATAAATGGTGTGCCGATGCCGGTTGCTTATTCTCAAGTGGGAGACGTTATCAATTATGAACTCACATTAGCTAATACCGGTAATATTACGGTTTACAACCCGACTATAGCAGATAATAATTCAGATGCCATTCCTGTTTTTCAGAGTGGTGATATTGCAAACACAGGTGTGCTTGATGTTGGCGAAACATGGATTTACACTGCAAGTCATACAGTAACACAACAGGATATCTATGATACACTTGTTGCCAATATGGCTACAGGTACAGGTTCTGCTGATACAACTGGTGATGGAATTGGTGATACTTTATTAACTGCTGTTGATCACGATACGGTTTCAGGAATACAGTTACCACCGGTAGCCGTTAACGACACCAGTCTGGATAATACACCGGGAACGGATGCAGTACTTGATTTACTTGTGAATGATACTTTAGGAGGAGGTTCCATGGCAACTACAGATTTAACTTCTGTTGAATTACTTGCAGGAAGTGTTCCGGGTGCAGTTCAGGTAAATGATACTACAGTTACTCTGGCAGGAGTTGGACAATGGATTTATGATGGTACGACAGGTGAGGTTACTTTTGATCCTGAAACCGGTTATTCAGCAACACCTCCTGATATTGATTATACATTAACAGAAACTGGTACCGGTTTAGACAGCACCGCTACTATTGTTATCACCTATCTGGAAATACCACCGGTAGCCGTTAACGACAGCAGT
>Ga0256913_10000283_pt1 | contig 25298 bp, 42 predicted proteins | sample Axial_MatmetaG_FD_185970 | JGI IMG/M metagenome (GOLD analysis project Ga0256913, IMG submission 185970) | Deep-sea worm associated microbial mat communities from Axial Seamount, Juan de Fuca Ridge, Pacific Ocean - Axial_Mat | ecosystem: Environmental > Aquatic > Marine > Oceanic > Microbial... | reverse complement strand
TAAAATTGATATGTTTTTAGGTACAGCTCACACCTGTAAGGGTTTAGAATGGGATGAAGTATATATTCATGATGATTTTCCATGTTTAATAGAACGAATTTCTAAAGTATCTAAATCAATCGAAGAATTTCATCAAAAAATACTCGATAAAGATAGCCGCTTGCAATCACCTATTCAAAAAGTTATTGAAGAAATAAACTTGTACTATGTAGCAATAACCAGAGGAATTTATAAAGTTAACTTAACATTACCAAATTCTGCTATAATTGGAAAAACTAAAAATGAACTTAATATACTGATTCAAGATATAAATAATGATAAATAATTATTTTTGAAAATATACTTGCTATGTATATTTATCATTTAATAACAATCTGTCAATATAATAATATTTATTAATATTATCAATAGTGAAATCATTTAATATATGACTAGCATACATTTCAAATTCAGAAGAATTTATTTTTTTATACAATATTATATTCGTTGGATAATTATATTCTGCCCACAATGTACTATCTGATTTTTGTTTCATTAAAAAAATTGCACAATAATCATGTATATAATCTAATATAATTCGTATATCATCTAACTAAGACTCAATTATACCAAAATTATCATTAATGATATCATATTCATTATTAGTCATATTCTATTTAATATTTGTAGTTATATTATAATTATCTACATCTAAATCATAAATATTATAAAACTCATTAAATATTTTAAGTATAGTATCAGGATTATCAATACGCTAAGTAAACCCAAAATTATTTAATATACATTGATCATTAGTAATTAAATTGAAATTAAAATTATTTTTATTATAAACAACTTCATCAACATTTAGATCAATTAAAATATATGATTTATCATCAACTAAATATAAATCATCATATGGTACATTATTGATATATAAAAATTTATTTTCAATTGTATTAAACTTATTAGTTAACCATGAATATCTATAAAATTTAATCTGTTCAAGTTCGGTTGAAGTATTATCTACAATAATATAATTATCCAATTTTTTATTATAATAATAATTAAGGGCGATTATTGGTGACATTTTATACTAATTATTATTCCGTGATTTCGCGGGTGCTACCATTAAGCTATTATAATAATTATATATTTTTAAAAAATTAGATAATGCCTGAAACTATATTTTATTATTATTAATATCAACAATAACACCAGTTCCAAATAATAAATTATTATTTTGTATATTTTCTAAATCTCTACTTATTGTTTCTATATAAAAAATATCATTTTCATATAAAATAATATCATTAATAATTATATTATTAAAACTAAAAGGTAATTTAATACTTTTAATAATAGTATATTTATTTAATAAATCATTAAATAACAACTTTAAACATATTGTTTTTATAGATAGATCATTATTATCTATAAAATTTACAATTGAATAAATAACTTCATTATCTTTATTAAAAAATCCATTTTTAGAAAAAACAATTTCATTAATAATATCATCAGTTATTCCAATAGTTGTATAATCAATATTAATATTAGTATTAATCGCTGTATTATCTCTTAAATATTTATAATCAATTAAATCAATATATTTCTTATAACTACCATCAATACTACCTCTATTGAAATATATATTTTTATTAACAATCTTATCAGCATCAGAAAATTTATCAATAATTAAAGAATTTACATCATTTGTTCCTAAAATAGCTTTACATGTTATTGAATTTAATAATAATTTATTAGTTGTATTGAAATTATATTTATAATCAGTATAAATATCATAAATAACTTCATCTTCAACATTTTCAATATCTTTATTATATTTTAATTTAAAAAATATTCTATTAGTATCTTTAAATACAGTAAAGTATGTATTTAAATTAACCTATTCAGTAGATCCTATTAATATATCAGAATAAATAGTTGTGCTATCAAATAATATATCACAATACTATGCAAAATCATTAGAATCGACATATGTAAATAATAAATCTTTAAATATAGACTATTCATAAATAATATAATTATCAACATATTCAACATTAACTTTCATATCAATATTTAATATGCTCTCCTCATCAAAATCAATTAATGTAATATCTCCTGTATTAATATCATTATATTGAATTTCATCTACTATTGGAACCCTATTTCTCAATTCATCTAATATAAACATATAATTATTATTATAATTCATTTCAACATTATTTGGCTATTCGATAATAGTATCATATAATAATTTTAAATCAGTATTATTTGCTACAAAATCAAATAAATTCTCTGTTCCATGTATAATATATTTAATTGGATATAATTTATTATTAATAAATAAATTAATCATTTTATCATTAGTAAATATATTTTTTATTACAGTAGTATTAATATTTGATGGTTTTCCTTTTAATAACTTAAATGAAATATTTGCTATAGGTGTTGTAGTACTGTGTGTACATGATACATATACACCTATATGATACATACCAGTATCATAAATTTCAAATCTATAACTCGCTTTAGTTGAAATATAATGCACCACACTATGAATTACATTATTATTATTATCATATAAAGTAATAAATAAGTTATCATTATTAATATTATTATATGACTTAGAATTTACATCAATATATAATGTATTCTAAACTATTTTATTATCAAAATAAAATTCTATTGACTGATATGAATAGTTATATGCTAATGTATATAAAACATTTTCTCTAATCTACACATAACGTGTAACAGGTTGACTTATATAATTTTTATTTATATCTAATTGTAAAATTTTATTACCATTAAATACATTCATATCCTTAAAAAAACTAAATTTATTCATATCTAAAGTTAATTTAATAAATCTATTATTATTGTTATATATATTATTAAATTTAAAAAATGATATCATTAAATTTCCCTTATATTTAAATGTTTATATACTAATAATCGTTCTGTAACATATTGCTTATTATAAAAAATAAATTTAAGACGAGCATATTCATTGATTGCCTATCTTTCATGTGGATGAAATGTATTATTTGAATTATCTATTAAAATTTCCTAAGTTTGAGAATTAATAATTTGAATATCAATTTTGTCGTATATATCATCAAATAAAAATATTGTCGAATCATATTCATATTCTATTAATCTATTATTATTGGCATCCATAAATATTAAACTTACTTGTTCAATATTAATAGCAACTGCATCGGTTATTGATTCAATTGAAAATTGTGCCACATAATCTTCTGCTATTTCATACTTTCGAATAATTTTAAATTGTATATGCTCATTTTTTTTCAACTACTCTCTATGCTCACCATTATGCAATGAAATCCAATCAACAGAACTCTCAATTAATCTATATTTAATATAATAGTTTTGATTATATAAATCATCTAAACATAAAATATTCCCATTAAGTAAAATTTCACATAAATTAAATTTATACTGACCAAATTTATTTGCTTTAAAATCTATTATTCTATATAAATCATTATTAAAATTTAAATACTGAATATAATCATATTCATTAAATTGAGGTGGGATTTCATCTATATATAAAATATCATTTTGTAAATAATCCTCAATAAAGTATTTTTTTGTTTCATTTACCCAATCACCTAATAATCGTTTATCAAGTATCATATCGGTATGATTACTTAACATAGCTAATGCAGATTTATTTTCTTGAAATATAATAGATGTACAATATACTCTACCATACTACTGATTTACCTTATCTGGTACAAATACTAAATTTGTCTATTTATCCATATTAAAATATAGTTTATATAAATTATCTAAATCTACAATTTTATTTTCTAAACTGTATTCCCTTATATAGTATTCTCTATCTAAATATTTATCTATTTTATAAATATCAGTTAAATCAAACGTAATAGCATTATTAATAACCAAACATTCTGTTGTATCTACATCAGTTATATTAAAAACAATGCAGTTATTAAAAATTGAAGTATTATCGTATGAATAATTAGCATACTAATAATTAGGATTATTGTTAATTAATTCCTATGTATTAGTAGCTAATGTAATATTATTTCCTGTAAATTGATAAATTTTATAATCTAATACTGATCCCATAATATAAAATACCATATATTTTATTTTAAAAAATTAATTTGAATAATTAATTTTTTAAAATGGTTATATAAGGTTTATCTAATGTCTAATATTAATGTATCTACACTTTTTGATTCTAATAATTTAAATAATTTTGAAAAAATTATTGCAATTGAACCAGAAACTCATATTTTTTTACTGCCAAAAAAATATAATGCGGCAAATCCATATTACTCCACTAATGGAGATTATTATCTAATATTAATTGGATGTCCTACCATAGATTCAAAATATTATGAATTTATAAAATTATACAATACATCATTTACGAATACTGATGTATATACAATTTCAATATTTGATATTATTAATGATACTCTTAATTACATAGGATCAAAGAGACTATATCATCATATATATAATAAACCAAATAATGCAATAAATCAACTTCTAGGTTTTAATATAAATTTACTTACATTAGAAAATATCGAAGTAACCGGTGAATATATTACAGGAATAACTATTCATGACGAATCTTTATTATTACAAAATTTTACATTTCAAAACGGTTTTAACATTTCATTTAACCATACTCAAGCTGGATTTACTCATAATACAATAAATAAATATTATAGATATCCACTTGACACATATAAACATTCAGTACCAAAAGGATCAGCACCAAGTAGACGCTATTTATTATCTAATCGCTATACTAAATATATAGATTATAGAAATTAGACATTAGATAATGCTACTATAGTATATGCACAAGAATTTGATATTGCTTATAGTGAAAATAACTTCATGTCATCTATAACAAGTAATACATATAATTTTATATACATAAATAGTATAGTTATTGATCCAGATAATGAAAAAAATATATGTATTATTCACAAAAAAGATACTTATGATAATAAACTATATATTGATTTTTATAATTCTGGTATTTGTACTAAAAAAATATATACAGATTATATGTATATTACTCATAACAAAGATAATAAATTTACAATAACTTATAGAGACGGATCTATTTATTCATGTAAATTAAACTTCAAAGAACATGTTTTATATGATTTTAAATTTATTAAAAATACCTATCAATTATATAAAACTGGTAAATATCAATAGCCTGTCCAATTAAAAAACACTTCATTATTTTTTAATTGGACAGAAGGAAGTCCGTTTAATTCTTCCGGGGTATATTATATAGAACAAGATTTAATTAGTACAACAGCAAGGCCAGAATCGCATTAGATTAACAATAGTATTATATAGGGGGGATATACTACAGTAGGTTATTACTATTAGGCATATGGCCATAAAGCTACTAGTCAGCTACCAAATTATAGCTGTCCAACATTTTATACATTTAAAAATTTTACTATTTCAACAAAGTATAACCTTATTATACCAAATGATTTATTAACTGAAGATTATATTAAGAAATTTTCTATTAATAATCAAATAACAAATGAACAATCACTTATTTACACTTCTAATGAATAGGCATTAGTAAAAATAAATAATGCAAATGATTTAAATGAACTATATAATGATGCACGTTTAATAATTGATGAGGGATCAGTTAAATATTATTTAGTAAAATCAGTATTTTATTATAGTGGAATTTATAATCTAAATGATATATCTATCACTAACAATATAACTGATTTAAATGGTGGATTTAAAAATATAAATATGACTGAAACTAATAATATCATGATTAAATTAGATAAATATGATATTGATAATAGTACAAATGAATTTATATTTAATATAAATATAAATTATGAAGATTTATTAAAATATATACAAACTAATAAATTTATAAACTTTGTAGATACTATAAATAATAAATATTATATACAATAGAATGGTTATAAATTCAAATCATTAAATGATTTAACAAATAATTTTACTAACATATTAACTAATGAATTTAAAGCAGATAAAATACAATTATCTAAAATTAATCAAGATAGTACCTCTCTAAGATATATTGATAATATAATAGCAATACAGACAAGTATTCCAAATAAAAAACTTTAGGGAATATCACATACAGGAGAAGTTGTATTAGAATTTAATTATAATTTTATTGCATTTAATAAATTATAGCACTCTAGTACATCAGATAATTCAATATATAAATTTGAAATTACAAAATTTATTGATGATGATGGCACAACTTATACTCCATCCGAAGTTAATTTTCAATTATATAGCTGTAATGAAGAAATTGCTAAGTTTTTTCAAGTAATAATTAAAGCGAAAAAAAATACATCATTAACAACCAATTCATCATTATATTATAATATTACAGATTATACTATGGAAAATTTAAATATTGCTGAAAATTCATATCATATTTTTAATAATGATTTATTATATTCATATAATATAACTGATGCAACAAATTTACAAGTATCATCAGACTATACTTCATTGACAATATCTGATACAACAGCTAATTTAGATATATATAATATTAACATTGATACAACTGATATAATTTTAAATTCAGATGAATATATTGATATTGATATTGAATTAGATTATACAAATACTAATAGTTGTGAATATATAAATAATATATTTTATGGATTTATTAGTAATGAAAATTTAGATATTAGTATAAATAATAATAATTTTGAAAGTGTAATTCATTATGATTATAAATGTCACACTTTAAATATTTATGACATTAACTATAATATAGGAAATTTTAAATCATTTGGAGATTTTCATAAAAAATGTACATTGTAGACATCTGGTATACCAGATGAATAGTATGGAAACAACAATACTCATAACCTATATAATTTAGCTGTATTCAATAGTAACTATTTCAAAAACCCAATTATTAGTACACGATACCAATATACAACAGATACCACTTCAAATACAATTACAGGAACTTATTTAATAAATCAAAAAAATAAAAAATATTTAATAACAGACACTATAAATGACAAATATGAAAATATATAGCCTGTTATAAAAAAGGGTCATACATTTTATACCACTATAGATTTAAATAAAATACACATTGATATGACTAACTCAAATGAAGATATTATTCAATTAGTTACATTTGGAGCCAACTATCAAATTGTACTACAGCGTGACACAACCACAACGGATCTTTATGCAGGAATAAAAATTAGACCACAAAGATTAAACCCACCAGATTCACATTTTAACAAAATTAATATAATTTCTAAATATAATTTAAATGGTGTCAATTTATCATATCTATATGATGGTACAAATTATCCATCTGAAGTTGATATGTGTGTTAATTTAAATGTAGATGCAGATGTAACTAATTATACAGGAGAATCAATTTTTATTAATAATATTAATAAAACTGGTGATACTATTATAAATAATAGATTACCTGATATAGAATTAACTCCACCGGACCCTGAACTAGGAGAACTTATACCTACATTTTTTCATTCCGAACCAGTGTTAATTAATTTATGTAACAATGATGCAGTTTATACAACTATACCAGTTCTATATTTAACTAATTCTGATACTTATATAAATAATGGGTTTTTTAATATAAAATATAAACATTTAATTGATTTTGATTATCATTTAAATCAAGCTGAATTAAATTATTTATATAATAATAAAGATTCTATAATAAATACAATTATATCAAATAGATCAATATTAGCAACATTATATAGAGTATATGCTAATAATAATAATTTATTTTATAATTTTACAAAATCTAAATTAAATATTAAGTTATTTTTAAAATATTCTACACTTTATATTTATATAAATAACATATTAATAAAAGAAATAGAAGTACCCGATAATATTATTAATATACAATCTTTAAAATTATATGGAAATGAATAGTCTGGTAATAAAATAATTAAAATAACTAAAAATAATAATATATTAACAAAACGATCAGGTATTTGGTGTTAATTATGAAACAATCATATAGTGATATAAATAAAAAATTTAATACTAATAATTATAGAACATTTAAAAATCCAAAAATTGCACCTTTTGTAAAATATTCCTTAGATTTTACTGAATCTGGTATTGATTTTTTTGATTTTTTTGATTTTGATATCAATTTTACTCAGTTTGGATCAACTGCTAAAATGAAATTTAATAATAATTATAAATTTTTAATAAATAATAACATTTCATTAGATACTTTAAACGCTAATTTAATAAATGATTTAGACAATACTATAGAAGAATTTATAGTACCAGTAAAATTAGATCCAACAAAAAATTTAGTTAAATTTCAACTAGATATTACAAATGTAGAAATTGTTGACCAATATTTAATCAAATACAGTGATGAAGAGGTATCATTCGCTAACGAATATCATATATATTATTCAAATTTTAATGATATATTATTATATCCATTAAAACAAATAAAAACCCTGAACGATATTAATAATTTTGCCTTTGATTTATAGAAAGTTGAATATGATTCAACTGAAATAGCATATGATGACGTAATTAATTTAAACATGTATGCGCCTGATATTTTCCCAGCCCTAAATAACAATTTTAAATTTAAATTATTAATTGATTATAGCTTAATAGGAGCAAAACCAACAAATGGTTATAGATCGAGTTCCGTAAATCATATGATAAATAAAACTACTGATATAACATAGAATATAATTGATTGTTATTATGATAATATTTCAGCATCAACATTTAGCAATGTAAGGTCATTTTTAATATATGATTGTAATATTTCAAATTACGATGATACATCATTTGATCTTAATTATAATATAGATATAATACAATCAACAAAAAATATAACTAGAACATTTATGCCAGCATAGTCATCACTTAACTTTTAGACATATTATAGTTATTCTGGTCCTGACGGATATATTGGCACTGATCATCCATCATAGAAATATTGCTATACTTTTAATACCATTGTAAGCTTTGCACATGGACTTCGTTATATAAATAGAAATCAAGAACATTTTGCACACTTTCCTTATACTACAGGAATGTTATATATAAATAATCCACAAGTTGATAATACATCAATAACTAAATTAACAAAAAATAGTTTTCCAATAGAATTCAGTGGAGAATTAGAAATAATTGATTTAACTAAATAAAAGGAGTATAAAAATGGATAATATTGAAATTTACATGAATAGTCAAAAAATTGATTATACTAATTCATTAGATATAACTAGTAGTAAATCACTTTCTATGACTATGCTAATAACATCATTATTAGATGATTTAACTATGGAATATAATATAAATGATGGTGAATATAGCGGGATTATTTATCCGTTTTTAGATCTTAATAAATCAATAATTAGTAGCAAATAGACGTTTAATAAAAATAAATCATATAATTTTAAATATTAGATAAAACGTGATTCAACTATTATAGAATCTGGTGAATATGATATTAATATAAAATATAAATATGCAATAGACTTTATTAATATTAATGAATCTAAAGAAAACCCTAATCCAGATGGAACTATAGTATAGACAGCATTAGATTCATCAATTGCTTTACCACAAACACAACGTGTACATGTAGAATGTTTAGCTGGAGTAATGAATGATTTTAAAAATTATTCATTTTACGGGAAGACTAGTCCATAGAATAGAATACTTAGTAATAATAAAATTATTATTGATAATTTATTCAGTCTAAAATATGATTATCTTGGTAAAACACTATAGAAGAATACGCTTAGACTAACTGGTGTAGATGAATATGGTAATAAAATTACAGAGGAATATAATAACTGTTTTTCAGTAAACGCTAAAATATGTAACCTCCCCGGATTAAGAACTATAGGTAAAATGCTACTATATAATAATAACTACCAATCATTTCAAACATTTAATACCTTTACAGAAGAAAAAACCGGTGTCTGTGTAGAAAATCCTATATATACAGTTATACAAATTGAAAATACTAATGATATCCAAATAAATGATTTTAATTATCCTCCTATATATTAGTATAATAATGAATATGAATTATGTATACCATATGGTCTGGATTCCTACAATATAACATTACCAACTATGGCAAAAACTACTTACTATAATGTAGATAATCTCGCTACTAAGTTTAAATATAATGAATATACTCGATATAATAAAGTAAATAAAAATTTCTTAGATACCACAGAAATTAATATTGTAAATAATTATATAATAATTGATAAACCAACATCAAAATAGCTAGTATTTAAAAATACAACACTATAGTCAACTGCAATAGATAGATATTTTAAACAATAGGGACCATACAAGCAGCACGAACATACATATGATGGAATAATTGATTTTTATAAAAACGATCATAAAATAAATAATGTATCACTTCAACCATCATATATTTATAGTTTCGATGGAACAACTTATGATAAATATGAATTCAATACACGTTATCAAGTTGATAATGACATAACAAGTACATTTGATGAAAATATAGTACCAATTAAAAACATACAAGGTAATTTTAATGTTATATATATAATACCATAGCAAACTGTCAAATAGTCAGATTTTAAGTATTCAGAAACCGTGACGGCGCATCTGGAAATTGGGTTAAATGATCCAACCGGTGGCTATTCAGACAAATGTCATATAGACAACTCTTAGACTCTTAAAAATAACAGAGATGTATCTCAGGGCGGAGACTTACTATCAGCTTTAAAAACTGCCTATTATCCAATTGATCAATGTCCATTAAAATTTTACATTGAAACAAATGTACCTATTAAACTTTCACTTAGACATAGAAACGGATCATATTATTTAAAAAATGTTATTGTAACACCACAATCACCTGTTTACTATGATTATATTGATTCTATACATAGTTATGACAACGACTATATATATGTATATATAAACAAATTTAATATTCCAGTTGACTCTACAGACTCTACAGACTCTACAGACTCTACTGGCGGAGGTGATATTCATATAGATTCTACAATAGTTCCAAATGTAACGATTAGAATTGCAGAGGCGCATATAGATGGTAGTATATATATTAATAAAAATCAATTGTCTAATAAAAATTATATAAAATTTTTTAAACGATATGCATTATGTACAGACTTTAATTATAGTCAACTTTCATGTATGTATGCAGGTGATTCATATATGACAGAATATTAGTTTTCACCAACAGCAAATATACCATTAATAGAATACGATAACTTAGAAAATCATATATTAATAAAATGTACGCCATTTAGTAATGAACAGCAATATGATAAAATGTATTTATATTACAAAATATATGAAAAATCAACAGATTCAACTAGTGTAGATTATACAATAGCTAGTGATTTAACTTCAGATAGTTACGTTACAATTTTCAATTTAAATACTGATACAATTTATATTGTTGAATCATATATTAAGCCGTATGATTCAACCGTATCAAATTCACAAGTAACTAAAATGCAAATACAAACAAAAAAGAATATTGTAAATAATTGTAATGCACCAACAGTATCACGTGATCCAGTAACAGGGATTTATTCAGCAACATGTAATAATGGTTGTATACCTGTATATAGATCAGCTTTTAAATATAATGATAACCTATTGCATAATAGAGAACTTTTAATTGATACTATTTTTAACGAATCTATATATAATATATACGGCCTTACTTCTTGGACACCTATTACATTAACACATGATAGAATAACAGATATAAATAATGAATACCTTTAGACTGTTCCAGTAATATTAAATATGGGCGAAATAAATACAGTTGAATTAAATTCTAATGAAGTGATAAATACTTATTATACTGATTATACAACAGCATATCATTATTTTACTTGTATAAATACAAATAATCCCATATTAAAACAAAGTTACGACTCTACTAATATAATAGAAATTCAACATAATCTAACTAATACTAAACTTCAACCTATATCAAACATAACACTTGGAACAACTGAATATGATAATTATATATCAGTAACAACAAGCGCAAACGGCAGGACTGAAACTGACTCTTCATATACCCATCATTATGCAATATTATAGAAATATGTAGAAAATACATCATAGACCCAATCAACACATACTACTTAGTTTAAGGAAATGATTCAAAAAGGAAAAACTATTGAATTAAAAGTAATTGATACTGATAATAATTATCAAGATTCAAAAATAATTAAAATTAAAATTATATAAAAGGAAGTTTTTATGACAATATTTAGTGATTCTAATTTAGACAGAAATGCATTTTTTGTAGATAATTATAATTTATACAATTATAATTTAATTAAACAATTAAAAACTACAAATACCAATTTAAATATTAAAGATAAAAATTTTACATTTATTATAAGTTTTAGTAATATTAGTCCCTATAGCTTTTATAATAATAATAACAAAAATTTTGAATATAATATATATAATTCACGGCCATATGCACCGTTAGATTTTTTTGATAACTATGATTATTATTATAATAACGCAGATAGATTAGATTAGTATAATAAACAAAAATTTACATATATTTTTCCTATATTTAGCTTATCGCAACAATGTTATTATAAAAAAATAAACGATAATAATATAACATATTATAATTGTTTTTTTGTATATATAGAAGATGGATCAATTCATTAGGTAATAAATGATAATACATCACATGTTGAAAAAATTCATTTATCAATAGATATTAAAGATATTGAATAGGAAAAATTTTTCTAGTACCATTTAATACTAACTAGAGACGATGATTATTTTATAATGCATCTAATTAAAGATGAAAATGCATTATATTCCGGTACAGATATTACACACATTTATAATATAAATTATAAAGCACTTGATAAATATAACGCTGCTAAATATTTAAAATATCATACAAAAATATCACCAAATGTTTTTTATAATCATGCGTCAATAAATATAGATGAAGATAAAATTTATTACGGTCTATATAATAGTTATTATGGATTAAATTTTAATATCAATATTTAGAATAGTAATAATACGTATAAATTTTTAATATTATTTACACCATCATATTACCCTAATGCTCGTACTGTTACTATGTATACTACACATAATTTATCTAATTTTTATAAAATTCATTTTACTTATTGTTAGGGTTCGAATGATATAAAATATACATCAACAATATCTCCAGTTGTAAGATAGACAGATCGTATCACTCATGAAACGATAACAGAAGATGCTATCTATGAGAAAGGGCAATATACAGTATCATATAACACAAGTTGGACACAAACTGATATTAATGAAACATTACTAGAAGTATTATATAATACACACAAAGGCACTCCTCTATCAGATCCACAACCATAGGCAGTATTACTTATGAGCGACACTGCGAAATATGACCAACCATTTATTGATTAGGATTTTAATAATATTTCAGTTTATCAAAAAATAAAAGGTGATATTAATATAAATGACATATTACTAGATAGTACTTTATCAATAGGATATACAGAACGATATCCTATTGATATTAATATAAATACACTTCTATATAAAAATAGTTTTAAAGGTTATATATCTGAATTTTATATTATTGAAAATCAAACATATTACAAAAAATTCGAAAATTTAATAAATAAAAGATATTTTAATTATAAAACAAATTTAAATAAAACATTTAGTATACAGGAATCAGGCTATCGTGACATAACACCTAATGACAAGTACGTATTAGATGGAGCTAAAAACTCGTATTAGCAACCTAAAATTTATAATCCAACTAATATTCCATTTAGTTAGAAATATGATTCAATTTTATCAATATCACAAAGTGAGCGAAAAAGTATGGGTGTTGGTTCTGATATGTACAACATTATTCATTATACAACAGATGATGTATTAAAAGCAATTAATAATAAAATACAATATATTAATAAAATAAATAATATATAGTTAATAGATAAAGATTTAATAAATTCAAGTAATAACACAACTATAGCAACAAATTCTATTACTCATAGGGAATATGATTTAGATTATTCATTTAATGACAACTATATACCAAATAATATAAATGATAGTACTAATATAACATTTTGTATTTTTAACTTTGAATTATTTAAATCATATAATTTATACACATAGTATACATCAGCACCACTTCAAGATTCAACCATCGAAATATTAGCTCATAAACAATTTTTAATGGATATAAATTATAATTTAATAGAATATGATCAAACAAAATCCTATGCAGATTATACTAATTTACATTTAAATAACATGGCACTACTTACTGTAGATATATTTAATAACAAAAAACATTTTATTATAAACGCCTTAAATAATTATATAAACACACTAAATAATGATATAATAATAAATAAATTTTATATAACCACAATACGAGACAATAGAAAACAATTTATATATGATCTAATACAAAATAAAACTAAATAGTCAAGTCTTGACAATATACAAACATTTGCGCACACGTCATCAAATACTCACCTACACGCAACACAGTTACCAAATTCAACTGATAAATTTTATTATGATGAAAAATTATCATTTAAACATAATAATAATACCATAAGTGGTTATAAAATAAATGGTAGTTCCCTTGATTATGTTAGTTATATAATAAATGGTGTAGCTTATTCAGATTCATCAAATATATACAATGAACAATTAGGAAAATTTACCGATACATATAAATTTTATAGTCTTGATTATTACTTTCCTAATTCATATGATATCAATAAAATTGAATCAATATCACCTAATAGGCAAACTTTTACATTATATAATACTGATGTTCGTATTGTAGATACTGGAGATATCAATTTAATTGATAGATATAATAATTTATATCAACAACTAAAAGACACACATATTTATAGTTTATATGACATTACTTAGTTAAATGATGTTTTAAATAGTGATTCAACTGGACAATTTAATGATTTTATATAGGATTTTAATTTTCCTTCTTATTTAAGTTAGGATTCTACTAATTTAGTAGATTCAACAATATATATAAATGATATACAAAAAATAAATGTACTACATGAGGTTGATTTATTTGTTAACGCTAAATATATAAAAGTTGCACCTTACACAATTACCAATGAAAATAATATATATGAAGTAACATATGACAAAAGTTATATAACTGATGATAAATATCAATTATTTATTAAATTTAAATCTACTAAATTACCAAATAAACAATTAAGTATAATAAAAGAATTTAATAATATATATAATAATAATAATATATATAGAATATACCCAACTCAATCACATAATCCTGCTAATTTAATATATAAATATTATAAAAATAATTATTCAACTTTTTATAACTTATCTAAAAAAGATTATAAAACTAATATATATTTAAATGAACGCAAGAATACACCTGTAGGACCGGTTACATATTAGTTAAATATTTTATATAATAATTGTACTAAAAAAATAGCTAATAACGACTTAGCTAAAGATTATATAAGTAATGCATAGCATATGTATTAGAATACCTATAAAATACAACTAACAAATATTTGTACTCCGATTGATATTTCATATGAATCGAACAAGGTTACAATTAATTTTAAAACAAATTTGGTATAATAATATGAGTTTACTTGATACCCCTAACAATATTTTATTAGAAGATGCTATTAATGATCTAAATAATGTAATTGATAAAACAACTGCTTTATTTGTTAGTGATAATAATTCTATTAATATTATTCTTAATAATACAATATTAACTGATATGTTAAATTTTAATACAAATTCATATTTATATTTAACAAATTATACATCAGCAAATTTCGATTTTTATAACAATTATATATCAGTTGATAACTATATTTCGCCACAATATCCACCAGATTTACCAACTTCAAATTAGACAATATCAGATCATACTGATCAAATAAGTCAAGATGGCACTATTGTATTTTTTCAATCCTATGATAATTATAAATAGGATAACTATTTTAAACACTATCTATATAATCACTTAAATAATACATATGATGTATCATATTTATTATTTGATTATAATAAAAATAATAATAATAAATATTTAATCGCTAATAATAATATAAAACTTTCAGATTAGTTAAATATAACTGATATAAACAATTAGATTGATTTGCAATATGATTCAACATATCCGATAATAAACTATATAGATAATTAGTGTTATCCAGACCAATTATTACCAAAAATAGTATCATATACACCAACATATCCAAATACATCATTATATAATATATCTAAATATTTAAATTTTAATATAGTTATACCAGAAAGTTCTACAATTTTAATTGATAATGTATAGGGAATTGAATAGGGAATAAAATATATTTTTAATAGTCCACAATAGATAAATAAATTAGATAGTATTTTAATTTAGTATCAAGATACCAATGAAGCATATAATTTACATGAAAAAACTACATATAATCAAAATGTTATAATTAAAACTCATAACCCCATTATAATGTTAAATGGTGGTAACTCTATGGGTACATTAACCATGATTAATATATATGGATTAGTAGCTGATACAAATTTATAGGAACTAATGGGAACATATGAAACGGCTGATCAATCTAAATTTTATATAAATATAGATGACAAATTAATATTAACACCAAAAAAAATTAAAGAATTAAAAATGGTTGTAACTCACAAATCATTACAACCGGTAGGTGGAGTAAGGGGTATAAATTTACCTTATAATGATATACCAAATAAATTTATATTTAATCAGATCCCCTTGCCCGGAATATGTGCTAAATTTGTACCTAGTTATGATACATCTAAATTAAATAATAATAAATATGCATATATTAATTATTTTCAATCAAAAGAATTTATTAAATTTAAACCAATTTATTGTAAAATAAAAAATATAAAACAAACTACTAAAAATACTTACAACAATATAAATAAAAATAATTAGTTTCTTAAAAATATTACATATTTGCCAAATAATACTAACAATACAACAATATTAAAAGCAGATTATAATAATAATATCACAAGTCCATATTTTGAACTAAACAGTAACCCTGATTTAGATTGTACAGTAAACTTAATAACATTTGATTTACATAATGTAGATAATATGAATGACGCTACAGTATTATATAGTAAAACATTTTCATCTACTACTATTGATATGACAATTCCATTTATTATTACAGATGATATTTATATTAACATAATTTTAAATAAATCAAATAACTTAAATAAAATACTAAAAAATATATCTAAATATAATTATAATTTTATTTCAACAAATAATTATGAAAATAATTTTAATCTACACCAAGAAAATATATTAAATACATCAAATATAAAAATAGTTGATATATTTAAATTCGATGAATCTTCTACTATATCAAAAACTATTATATCAAATGGTTTGACAAATAATCTTTATATTCATAGAAAAACTAATAATATTAGATTAACTAGTAATAATAATATGCTAAATAGAAAATTTATTTGTAAACTATTACAAATAAAAAATGATAATATAATTAATACATTTTACTACAATACTGATGTAACTACATCATAGTAGGAAATTGAACAAATTAATACTGTAAATATTTTAGATATAGCAACAGAATTACAATGTAATAGTTCTAAAGAAATATTTAATCTAGATTTAACAAATTTAGATTCTACTGAGTGTGATTATTTAGTATTATACATCAGTCCAACCGATTATAATTATAAAGATTCAGCATATATTAATGATATTGATTATATAAAAATATTTCATATATCATATACCATTAACTTTGCTAGTGAACATTATGAAAATATTAATATAAATACTCTTAAAACTTTAATAAATAATAACGATGTATTATAGTACAATATTTATTATACATAAGGTTATATAAATGTCACATTATACAACAAAAGCAGTTTTAAATCCACCTCATAATAATATCTATGAACAAAATATTAGTTTAATTGAAGTAAAATTCATTCAACCGGTTAATAAAAGTTCATTGTTTTTAAATAATTATATTGCCACCTATTATACTGACACTTCATAGACTATTAAATATAAAAATGATCTTTATAATAAATTTACAGGAATACATACTATTACATCACAAGATGAATTTAATTTGTGTAAAAATATTGGCTATATTCCAATAACAAAAAAATATTTATATAAAATTAATAATATTATTGATACTACAAATAATAATGATGAATTTTATACTGCAAATATAACCGTAAATATTTTCGACTTATTATATACTAAAACTTTATCATTAATTTTTTTAAATAATACATATGTAGATGATACAACATATACAAATGAATTACAATTTAATATAACAATACCAATAGATGTACATTTTTTAACTACAGATTTTACTAATTATAATGACTTTACTAATTATATAAATAATGATTTTAAAATCCATTTTATAAACCATTTAAATACTATTTTATATGATGATATGTATACATATAATTTTATTAATAACAATAATTTATCATATCATATAATAGTTAATGAAAAGAAATGTAATACTTCTTTTATTATAACATTAGATAATATAAATTATTATAAAGAAAATTTATTAAATTCAAATATAAATTATAATATCATAAATACTGATAGTAGTAATAATATTATTAATAAAATTGAAATTGATGATCAACAGGAAATATTTTATAATAATATTATTTTTACTAAACAATAGCAAGATTCTACAACAATATTATATAAACTAATAATATTAGATAATATATTAACATTAAATAAACATTACTTTCTTAATGATTATTATTATTTATTTTTTAGTAACAATTAGTTTTTCAATTCTTATTCAATATTAAATAGTTGTAAATTATCAAACATATTAACAGAAGATGCTAGTTTTATATATACTCATAAATTTATAAACAATAATTATTAGTCTGATAATACAACAATTGGTTATACGAATAATATTGATTTATACATTGATTATTTTGATAAAACTAATATTAAACATTCTTTATTATTAGATACATTTCAATATAGTTCAATAGCTGATATATTAAATAAATATTAGATAATTCCTATAAGTAATAATATATATTATTATACTTATCTAGATAATATAGTATCATATTATAAAAAATCTATAGATTATAATAAAATAAACCTATCAAATTAGCAAATTACACCAACAATGAGTAGTAATAATACTATAGTTGACATTGTAACATATAATAATACGAGAAATAATGTATATGATAATAAATATAAATCTACAATAACATTTAATAAAACAGAAACTGATACTGATTTAAATTATCCAACTAAATTATCAGTGTTTAATTCAAATGATTCTGATATAAAATAGCATAAAGCACCTTATCCGTCTTAGGATGTTGGAGGATTATTTTCATTTAATAATTTTGGAAACTATGAAATTGATGAAGTACTAAACTTTCATAGTGGATTATATAATTATGCAAATTTAACATATCCAATATATATAAATATAAATGATACGCAATATGAACACACTATCATTTTCTTTACTGGAAATACCGGCTTCATGAATACAGAGTTTGAAATAGGTAATTATTATAAAATAAATAATGGAAACATTATATTATATAATAATTTCAACGATTCAACAAATATAAATTTTTTAGTTCCTATTGAACTATAGAGTACTGAAGATGAATTATTACTTCATATTTTAACATTAGATACTAATAAAAATATAAACTATGAAGTACATACAAAAAATAAAGTATTAGCTACTTATAATGGTACATTAAATAACATTGAAAAATTAAATTTATCAATATTACAACTCAAATCAGTTCAACATGATAGTTTTTATAAACCAAAAACATTAACTACTGATGCATTAATGCTAAATACATCTTATGCATTGGAAAATACTGGTATGGTGCGAAATTATTAGAAAATCCAATACAATAAATATCATACATTTTAGTATTATAAATCTGAATATTTATTAAATCATCCACTGAAAGATTGTGTAGATAGTAGACTGGTAGAACATCTTAAATTTTAGTAGGCACCAATTAATAGACCGTTTGTTATATAGGATTTAGATGATTATGTTAATGATAAAATTATATTTTTTACATTTAAACCACCAGAACATATAAAATCTAAATAGCCAGAAAAAATTAAAATATTTGGTCACACAGACCCCAATTCATTATAGAATTTAAGTAATTTTCAAATCAATAGTAGTATATTTGAATTAGATGAAATTGATATTAAAGATAAATATGAATGTCCAGATGGAATAACACCTGTATAGAATTAGCAAGTTGATTTAAGACCTTATATTGCTTCCTCTGAACAAAATATAGACCATTTAAGTATTATGATAATATTTGGATTATCAGATGGGACTGTTTATGATCTGGGGAGCCGAACTGATTGGTACATAACATTGCAATATAGTGAACCAAACTTTCCACCTACACCAATATTACCAGATCCATCTTAGCCAGAAAATCTGAATTATACACTTAATACACCGGCGGATAAATATGATCCCAATAAAACTAAACAAACATTCTTTTCGGAACGTGCGCCGGAAACATTTTATTTTGGAAAATTACAAATATTAAATAATGTAATACCTAATTAGAAAAAAAATGATATGAAGAAAATGTTAAAAAATAATGAATCATCTAACATTTTCTTCATGTATAGTTAAGAATTAAAAATTGAAATAATTTTATTATGTAATGTATTCTTGAAATGATAATCATTTTTAATTATAAAATGAGCTTCATTTTTAATTGCTTCCATTTCTGAAACATACTTGTCATTATGTAATAATTGTAGATCATTAAATTTTTCTTGTGCTGCTAGTGCATTTGATCTTATTACATGGTCCATGTCAATCTATATAACAGTTGCATTGTAATCATTTTTTAAACATTTAACTTCATCTAATTCGTAAGCATAATATAATAATCTTAAATTAGAATTATTAATAACTGATTTATAAGTTTCCATAATTTCAGATGTTCTATTATAAACATTCTAATCATCTAAAATAGTATCAAATAACATCTTAGATAATTTATATAATGCTTTAACATCGGGAATATTTTTATGTTTATAAAATAAATTAAATAATTCTAACTAATCATTTATACTGTTATCTAATATTTGTAAAGTTTTATTAGGATATTTAATTATATTATAAATAAAATAATTAAAAGCATCATCATTCATTTTATTATAATGTTTTTCTATTAGATTCTGTACATGTTTTATATAATCAAATTTATTACAATACTTCTTCATATTTAAATTTACTAATAAATTTATATGATCAGATGGCTATTTTTTAAGATTTAAATCAAAATCATTAACATTACATAACTAAAGAATATATCTAGAAACATAATCATATTTATTAACTGTTATTCCTATATTAGCGGTATTTTTTATCTCATTAGCAGATGTAGATTTACCACTTCCGTGATAACCAGTAAAAACTAATAATGGTTTATCAAGTTTAACATTTTCTATAATTTTCATTTTATTTACCTTATTGCGTCCTGTCAAATAATGTAATTTTATATTTATTTAAATTATTACTAGGTTCTAATTTAATTCTTCCTCTCGGCAGTGTTAATCTTTCATTTTCTGATGTTAAGTCATACGTATCTATATATTCCCATTTATTAATACAAATATCTAATTTATATGCTTCTACAGTAATTGGTATACTGCTTGTATCAAATTTTATATACATATCAGAATCATGTTGTAATGATATATCTAATGTTTCCGAATTGTTTTTATATATTTTTGGTACATTTATTAATACTTTATTATCAGAGTCTTTACATAATAATATTTTAACAATATTTACGTATGGGATAGTATTTAAATTTGGTTGTATTATTGAAATATCATAATATGAATTTATTGTATAAATGGTTTGGTCTACATTTTTATATATTTCAATTTCTAAATTATCAATACTTGTTTTATCCGCCTATTCATAATAAACATCTACTATATTATTTTTATCAATATTAATTGGATCTATAATTAAATTATAATCAAATTTTAAAATTTCAACTAAATATTGCGTTTCATGTTGAGTTGTGTCGTTTATTGAATAATCTTTTTGTACACTAATTTCCTAATTATCAATTGTATTAACGACAATATTATCAACTGAATTAACTTCGAAATTTTGGAAATGATATTCATATAATGTATTACCTCCCCCTAAATCAATCTCCTTAATGGTATAATTTAAATTTTCTGTATGCGAAACATTAACCATTTGAATATCAAAAATAGTTTTTTTAGCAAGACTGTTATACTAATCTTTTTCAAAAAAAGAATCTTTTATTCTGAATTTATGAACATTTAAAAACTAATCAAAATCAAATTTAATTTCATTATTATTAATAAATCTCTAAAATCCATTTGGTTTATTTACATTATCATCTAAATCATGTATATCATTCAATACATGATAATGATTTGGAAGATCTATATAATTATTTAAAGTTAATTTATTTTGAATAGTATATGCATCTATAGTTACAGTTATAATACCAACATTAGTTAAATCATTTAGTATTAATGTATTTGATGTCGAATCTAAATAAACTAATATTTGCATATTTACACTATCATATAAAATATGATCATACTATACCATATGATTATATACATCAGACGTAGAATCTTCAAAAGTTGTATTTAAAGGAAGTTTGTTTTGATTAGATGTAGTTAATCCTAAAAATACTGCATCCATTTCTGAAATATCAGTGAAATTTAATTTTACAGTTGGTAAAGATGTTGCGTCCCAATCAGTTGAGCAACTCATTGTTTTATTTAATTCAATTTGAGTAAAATTTAAACCATTTACATCTATTAATGTATGAAATGATTCTGATTCATTTAATGTTTTACTAAAATTAAAAAAATCATCAAACATAATTTCAGATAATAATAAACTTTTTAATATATCATCATTTACTAAATCAGCTATTCCTATTATATCATTATAATAATTAACATAATTAGATTGATTTAATTCAATAAACATATCACTAAATTCATTTTTATCTACTGATCTACGAATAGGAATACTTAATTTATCAATAATATTTGCTTTATTAATTTTTGCATCATTAGATACATCAATATCTTTAAAAAGTTGTTCGCCGGTGTGTCTCATATTATAGATACCTATCCACTTGTTAATTCTCCAAATGTAATTTTAATTTCATTATTTAAATTATAATGTATATTTTCCGGTACTATTTCATTGCCATCTTGATCAAATACAACAACAGTTGGAACTTGAGTACCTGCTACATATGTAATGGTAAGTTCTTCTAATGAAGTAAAATCCTGTACGATTTTTTCTACTCCACCACCAGCTCCACCGCCACCGCTACCTATTCCATACATCTATATATCAGTTGGTGTAAATTTATTTATATTATTATAACCAACTATAAATCCATAATATGTTCTAGTTTTGCGTAATGTATCAAGTTGATAGTTATTAATATTTTCCATCAATTCTGCATAATTCGTATTATATATTATTGTATCAATTCTTAAATTATCAATACTATCTAAATATATACCTAATAAATTATAACCAACATTTAATTGATTAGGAACTATATCTACGTATTGTGTTTTTATATATTTTAATACAGAACCATCTTTAAATAATTTTTCTTTAGGAATCTAAAGTCTATTAATATTTTCATCATAGGTGACAAAACTATTAGAATTTAATCTATATAATTCATTTATAGAAGATGCTCTTAAAATAGATCCCTTAGATTGTAATATAATATTTATTACATCGTCTTTATATTTTTGACTAAATATCAATGCATTATTTATTCTATCAAATGTGCATAAATATTTATGTAATGCAACTTCTTCTGTTACATTTATTGTATATATATTATATTCTTTATATTCTCCGATATTTAAATGTAATGGAAAGGTAAGTGTAATTGTTGTCCCTAATACTTCTGAATCTAATTGAATAGTTTTGTTATTATATAATGAATATAAATCTGCATATTTTAATGTTTCTGCTAATGTACCATTTACATGTATTTCAATTTCATATGGTGTATTTAAACTTACAATATTATTTTTAATAATAACTTTAATTGAGTTGTCTTCGTTTGTATTTAGTGAGGTAAAATTATTATATGTAGATCTATAATTATTTATAAAATATAAATGATTTCTTACTTTAATGATACCATTTATATTTATATTACTATATTCATAAGTAATATATGAAGCCATTATCTTTTTATATTGCACATATATATCAGTTGTAACAATATTAATCATATCTTCAAGATAAAAAACATTTTCAAGAGTAGATTTATCAAGATAAACATTTTCTACTGTACCAACTAAATTTTCATAAAATATTTTCATAATACAAGCCTATAGAATTTATTAAATTAATTCTTATTTTTTATTATTAGTTATCATTACAATATCATTAGGAACATAATATGTAGTACTATCTTTAATACTTGCATCATAATGATATTCAATTATTTTCTTATCAAATACACCATTTATTTCAAGTATTTCAATATCTTTAATTTGATAAATATATGTAGTAATACCCTCGTTATTGATATACTTATTAATAGCATCTTCAGTTGGTTTCTAAAGAAATAGTTTAATATTATCAGTATCCATTTCAACAGCCGTTATACTTAGCATAATATTATCTAAAATAAGACTAATTGAATCATTAAAGATAAACTTATTTAAATAGTTTAAATCAATCTCAGTAATGAATTGTATGTATAATAATGCGTTTAATTTATTTATTTTACGCTAGAATAGTTTAACATATAATGAATTAGTTAAATTATCCATTACTGTAGTAATATCATGACTACATATAGCAGTACATTGATTATGTATTTCACCAAAAGAACTAGTATATATATAAGTATCATCTATTATATGATTAGTTATGTCAATTCTATCAGAACTAGCTAAATAATAAAAATCATCTATGTTATGAGAAGCATTATTAAGGGGATCAAAAGTTAAATAACTATTATATTTATCAGTAAGCTGTCTCATTAGGGTACATATTAAAGAATCTTTCTCT
>Ga0256913_10000282_pt1 | contig 25304 bp, 24 predicted proteins | sample Axial_MatmetaG_FD_185970 | JGI IMG/M metagenome (GOLD analysis project Ga0256913, IMG submission 185970) | Deep-sea worm associated microbial mat communities from Axial Seamount, Juan de Fuca Ridge, Pacific Ocean - Axial_Mat | ecosystem: Environmental > Aquatic > Marine > Oceanic > Microbial... | reverse complement strand
AACGGAAACGATAAAAACGACGGTACGGACCAGAAACTCTATAGACTCGATTTCAATAGCAAAGATGTCTCGACCGTGGATTTCACGATGCCTTCAGCCACCAGTAGAGGTGATGGACATGCATATATCGCAGACCTTGGAAGCGAAGTCAAACTCTTTATCGGAAACAACGGTGGAGGTACATACCGTATCTACGACTACGATAGCTCATCGGTCACTGCCGAGAGAGTCTACGATACAGATGCGACAAACTCCAACGATGGCGCTTCGTGTCCACACGCCAATCAGTTTCCTGCCGATACAGATGGAGACGGATTGCCGGATATGTTCGATCTCGATAGCGACAACGACGGTATCCCCGACAATATAGAGGCTCAGAAAACCGGTTCGACTATCGCTCCATCGGGTGTGGATAGCGATGGTGACGGGCTCGACGATGCATATGACAGCAATACGAGCGGTGCGGCGAACAGCATGGGTATCATACCGGCAGATACCGATAGAGATAAAAAACCGGATTATACGGATGAGGATTCCGACAATCACGGTGACAACGATTGCCTCGAAGGTTTCGATAGTGACAACAACAGTGCCGGCAAGGATTGCTCGAGCGGTTATATAGAGAACCATCTCGGTGAAAACGGAATGGTCGATTGGGCCGAAGAGTCGGATAACTGGAACGATGTCAACGGTTCGATAGACGATATCGCCAATCCCTCTTCCGCGGATTTGAAAAACGAAGGTTATACCGACTATAGTGAACTCGCCTATAGAGAGTGGCCATGCTATACGACGATGGGCAAGCTCGAACATCTCCACTGGAAGGTGATCACATTCTCCTGCGATACCGGTAGTATAGGTATAGAGGCTCTGCTCGGAAAGGCTCTCGGAGAGTATGGGGACGACAAGGAGTGGGTCATGTACGAACAGCCCGACGGCAACTACTCGGGAGACCCCTATCACGACGAGAGTATGAGACTGATGCAACCGGACGATCCCGTCAAGCTCGGCAAAGGGTACTGGATCATCACAGATGCAGGCGGAGATGGCAAGAGCAAGGAGTTGTGGGTCGATCCCGAAGCGGGTACGATAGGGTGGACACCCGAAGAGGATGCTTCCGATTACAGTGTAAACGATAGTGATTTCGACAAGGTATTTCACTACAGACTGCCGGATTCGTCTTCGAGTTATTGGGAAAAGGTGATGGTCGGAAATCCATTCTACAAACCTTTCCATCTGGAAAACCTCTACTACTCCCATGCCTCTTCGGCATATGGAGCGACTATGGATGACAATGAAGTCCATATCAAAAAGATAGTTTATGTCCATGACAGCCCCGAAAGGGGAGGATACAGTCCTGACAGTTATACCGCCAAAGATCCCGATACACCGGGCTTCGACGGCACTATCGATACGGCCGAAGGTTTCTGGATCAAACTGATCGAGTCCGATGATGAGGGTACGAATGAGCTACTCTTCCCGAAAATGTAGCGCAAGGAGAGATGATGAATAAGATTATCGTAGCGATAGTGTCTATGCTGGTGGCTGTAAATCTGGTTTCCTCGGCGGAGATAGAGAGGATCGATGCGGACTCTTCTCCGGTAGTGAGGAAGAGACCGACAGGGTGGTATATGCGTACCATAGTTACCGCCTCTCTTCCCGATGGGACGAAAGTGATACACAGGACGGCAGGGGTATTCGGAGAGTTGAGACGAAGCTCTCCCAAGAGAGACAGTCACGATATACCGGCGATGGGGAAAGCCATACTGAAAGTGGTCTTCACACATCCTGAGTGGGAGGGTGATACCGAATTCTACTCGGACTATACCAAATACAGAGGGCCCAAAATCAGAAAAAGGGTATGGACATTTCAGATCAAAAACGAAAAAAAGATCAATCTCGCAAATGCTTCCATCCGTATCAGAATACCTGAATATCGCGATGTCTATGCCGTCAAAAAAGATGGTCATGTGATATATGTCACCAAAAAATCGAGAAACAGAAGAAGATTGAGACTGCTGAGACTCGTGGATCTCGATACGGGAAAGGTCTATACCTATCGGAAATGGAGAAGATTGGTTTTGAATATGAACGGCAAACATACCAGAAACTTCAGATGGGTATTGGGTAGAGTCTCGAAGTCGGACAAACTTCTCGACAGAGGCAGGACTATAGGGGCGGAAGTGAGTAAATCCGATTTTTCCGGCGCGGATATATCTGGAGGTAAATTCGGCACACCTCCGGAGTGATAGAGCGTAGGGGAGATACAGATGAGTGGTCTCCTCTCTGTCTTCCGACTCTCTTTGTCCTGCAAACTGAATAGCCCGTATTAATTTGCGGATATCCGCCTACTCTTCAATATCATCGAATATTTACCGATTTTGCGACTCTATTTCCATGAATTGTCATCAGTATCTGTCGTAAAAGGAGGAGTGTAAAAACTATTTTCGATATATTTATAAATAGTATAATTATTTTAACTTTTCTTTAAGTAGCTTGGTATTATCATAGATTTACATCAAAAAAAGGAGATATAGATGAAAAAGCTTATGATGATACTAGCGATAGGTGCGGTAGCACTTTCACTCTCCGGTTGTTGTTGTCTACAGCCTACCTGTGGATGTGACACATGTACTGTATGTACAGTTTGTGATTGATACGATTTCTCACGAGAGTGACTCATACTCACTAAAAGAGAGAGTGTGAGTCACACGATTTTTCACTCGGATAGTGTAGAGAGTGAGAAGATATAGAGTATGCCGTTGTATAGAGAGACGGTATAAGAGGCAATCAATACGATTGGCAGGAGATAGAGTATCTTGGACATCTCCATGATGAGCAGAAAGGCGATAGAGACGACAATGGACCATATCACTATCAGAGTGAAATAGTTTTTGTTGAACGAGCTTTTCCACAGTGATGGCGAAAAGATGAGAAAGACTCTGCCGAAAGCCTGTGAAAACGAATCCGATATATATGATTTCCCCATAACGGCAGGCATTATATACGATACGATAGCGAGTATCGACATCAAAGAAAGTATAATCTTCTGAGCCTTCCACGATTGCAAAAAGATAATGAAATTGTCCGTGATGCCCTTTTCCATCACCTCCCGCATCAACTCTTCTCCCGCACTCTGCGCGAACATATATGAAAATGGTATAAGAAGGGCCGACATCAGTATCAGTAAGCCCAGAGAGGAGCCTGTCGCTATACCTATATGTTTGAATAGCAGAGAGGATAGTTTCGACTTTTCGGCCTTGGACGACATATCCTGACTACTATCCGCTTCATAGGCGCTCTTGGCGACATATATCTGTATCGAAGTCGCGAGTATCGAATAGACAATCACGAATAGCACTCCTGCAATTCCTCCCGTCTGTTTCATCAAAGAGAGAATCATCAGTATGGTTACCGCTATCAGAGATATGGTGATATTGCCTCTGATAAATGATATCGCGTAGTCGAAAGCTTTTCTATTTTCCATCCCTGTCCGATCCTTTCGTTTTGTAGTTTTCGTCTGTTCGATAGATGACGAAGGCCCTTTGGAGACGACAAAGAGCCATACCGCCAGATTGGATCGTCATTATATAATCTTTTTTGGGATGCGGGTGCGATGACTTACCACGAACCTCCGCCACCGCCACCAGCACCACCACCGGTGAAGCTTCCTCCTCCGGAAAAGAGTCCGCTGTCATCTTCGATTTTTTCGAGCTCACCTTCACTCACGAGTACCATATCGCCGAATCTGTCTATCGCCAGTATGGAGCCTCTATACCACACCGGTGTCTCGATATCGAGTTCGGTATAGAAGTCGGCCCAGTGTTTCGCTATACCGAAAAGCATGGCGTATGGCAGGTTTTTGTCCAGATATTGGGGGTCCTCTTTGAGAAAGTATCGTATCCTTTCTCTCTCCACTCTGGAGAGAAACTCCCTGTAACCCACCATATATCTGTAGAGTCGAAGCCCTTTTTGGGTATATGGCCCCACCTTGCGATAAAATCTGAAAATCAGATAGTAGAGAAACGGAACCGCGAAAAGAGGAGTACGGAATATCTCGCCCGGAGTGGGGATACCTTTTATGATACCGGGTAGATAGAGTATGGCCGTTGTCACAGTCACCAATACTATCATGATCATCGCGAAATGGGCATTGGCTCTTCTGTATCTTTCGAATGTGACGACTCCGATCGTCGCCAGGATGGAGAGAACGAGCATATTTATCGTGATTTCCTCACCCATTATCAATACGCTACTGTATATCGATAGAGCCAATATCGCCAATGCCGGCGGTATCGAGAGTATCAGAAACCTCTTTCTGGAGATTTCGGGACTCTCTTTCATATATCCTTGCTTTACCGCCCAGCCATAGAGCAGTTTCTCTATATGTGATAGTGTATCTTCGACTCTCCTCGCGACACTATCTTTTATCTTGCCGAAGACAAATATGTTTTTGCCGTAGAAGAGCAGGTGATTTGTGATGTATCTCTGCTCGGGATCCAGGTCGTCCGTGGATTTGTCCGTGGCTCTCACGAAGGGATTGGCCGTCATACTGTCGTTGTAGATGGTCATATATCCCTTTTGAGCCATCTCCATGATACCTGCCGAAAGGTCGTTTTTGTCCACATATCTCTTGTAGACGAGACTCGCCCTGAAGAGATTGATACCATCGGGAGGATAGTATTGGGGGTTTGCCGAAATCGATTCGTCTATCGCTCCGTTTCTCTTGGCGAAAAGATAGAGCAGAAGATAGAATAGAAGATATGCGGGTATTGGCCATCTGCCCAGTATCTCACCCATGGTCGAGTGACTGATATTCTCTTTTCCGGTTTGGGAGAGCAGACCTTCGGGATATCTCATATCCAGTGTCCATCCTTCGTGGGACGCTATATTCTCCATCGTTATATGAAATCTTCTATCCCCGCTCCATACAGGGTCCGAAGCCAGCCTTTCCGACGAACCGAAAGTACCTGCATACGATGTGACGGATACGCTTCGTCTATCCAGCTCTTTTGGAAGTATCACTTCCATTCTCGCTTTGAGAATGGGAACTTTCCAGCCCGTGCCTATGGCATTCCATCTGATGCTGTCGCCTTCGTATGGAGCGGGCAGGACACCTTTCATCACTCTATAGTGTATCGTGTAGAGATGTTTTCCCGAGATGAGTCTGGATGGGTCGCCTATCTTTATAAACAGACTATCACCTATGGATGGAATGTATATACTCTTTTTTTCGGTTATGACGAGTCCATCGTCGAGCTGTGCCGAGATATCGTGAAGACCGATATCTATTGGAATGGAGTCGGCATCCACTCTGACACTTTTGGGTATATATCTGTATATGCCGTGTTTTCCACTCTCTTCTCCGAAGTCGTAGAGTATATTTTCATCGATGGAGAGTTCACCGGAGGATTCGACTCTCACTGTCACATTGTACTCCGCTATCTCTTCGGCATCGATGAAAGAGAGTATCGCCATCAGTATCAAAACGAGTCGTACGGTATGAATAGACATTTTCATTTCCCAAAATCTATTTTCGGCATATCCCGTACCTCTCTTTTCTCATCGGCGTCGAGTTCGAAAAACTCTCTGGATTCGAAGCCGAAATGGTTCGCTACGAGAAGGTCGGGGAAAGAGGCTATTTTGGTATTGTAGTCTCTGACGATAGCGTTGTAGTATCGCCTTGCATTCTGTATCGTATCTTCGAGATGCGATATCTCCAGCTGTAGTTCGGTGAAGTTTGTGTTGGCTTTCAGGTCGGGATAGGATTCGGCGAGTGCGAAGAGTCTCCCTAGAGATTTGGTCAGCATATCGTTCGCCTCCTCGTGCTCTTTGATACTGTTCGCCGAAACCCCCATCTGTCTGGCTTTTATCACATTTTCCAGTGTTTCCGATTCGTAGTCACGATATCCTTTGACCACCTCTACGAGGGCGGGTATGAGGTCGTATCTTCTCTTGAGCTGTACAGAGATATCCGACCAAGCCGCATCCACCGACTCCCTCAGAGCCACGAGCCTATTGTATATGGAGATGAAGTAGAGTACTACAGCTCCTATAATCAGCCATCCCGTCATACCCGAACCCATCTTCTCTCCTTTTTGTCACAATACTCTATTATATCATATCGTGGAGACTCGGAATGAGATCGTACAATAGAGAAAAAAGGGTATCAATATCTTGTTTTGAAGAGGGGGAGCTGTGAAAATATCGTGGAGTGATATGGGATACGGCTATCGAAGCCGTATCCCGGGGGTCACTGCTGTTTATCGAGCTGGTTGCCTATGAGAGCACCGGTTACGGCACCGGCGGCCGCGCCTATCGCCGCAGTCTTGGAGTTGCCCATCGCCGCACCTGCCAATCCTCCTACCGCCGCTCCACCCAGTGCGCCGGTCTGAGTTTTCGTTGCGCATCCGCTCATCCCTATCGTCATAGAGGCTATCAGTGCGCCAAACAGTATCTTTTTCGCATATCTCATCTTCATCTCACCATCCTTTTATGTAAATCGGAGATTCTCTTCACTTTCCGGACGGAAATCGGCTTCGAAGAGGAATCAATGTAAAATATTATATAATATATACAATAATAGAAACCTTACCTTCGACAGCCGTACCGTATCAGAGGAGACCGAGCTGGAGTTTGGCTTCGTCACTCATTTTGCTCTGGTCCCATGGCGGGTCGAATACCAGATCGACATCTACCTCTTCTATGGAGTGGTCTTCGACACGGGATGGAATGGATTTGACGAGATCGACGAGTACCTCGGACATGGAGCATGTGGCCGATGTCAGAGTCATCGTCACCCTGCATCTGTTCAGACGGCTCGTCTCGTCCTTGTGACACTCTATACCGTAGATAAGACCGAGATTGTATATATCTACGGGTATCTCCGGGTCGTATATCTTCTGAAGCTCCTCCACCATCCTCTCTTCCGACTCTTTCGGAGTCACGGTTCTGGGGTCTATACTCATGATTTCTCTCCTGCGCATCTTTTCGCATATTCGTAAACTTTGTTCAAAAAGGCTTCGAGGCTCTGCTGTCTTACGGGGGAGAGTAGTTCGATTATGCCGAGGCTGTTCAGCTCGGCAGGATCGAAAGATAGTATCTCCGAAGCTTCTCTCCCATCGAAAATATCCAGTAGTAGAGTCAGCATACCTTTCGCCATCTCGGAAGTACCTTCTCCTCTGAGTATCAGTCTGCCATCCTCACACTCGGCATAGAGCCATGCCGGTGAGGCGCATCCCTCTATGAAAGTATCGTCGTTTTTCAATTCGGGTGGCAGATTTGTGTGTCTTTTTCCCAGTTCGAAGATATACTCCAGTTTTTCGTTTCCAGTCTCGAAGAGATCGAAATCTTCAGCGTATCTTCGTATCGTTTCTCTCATATCCATATGGTTCTCCTTCTATCGTTGATTCCAGTCGGCTTTTTTTCTCTCTTCGAGTGCCATCTTCCAGTAGTGGGGTTCCGTTTTGAGCCAATGCTCGAGAGTATATTCCAGATCAGGCCAATCTCTCGCGAGTCTATTGTATAGCCATACGAAATATCCGGGTTCTCTCTTGAAAAGCTCTTCGAATGTGTATCCATCTTTTTTGTATTTGCCGAAAGTGACCTTTTCGAGCAGTACGGGAGTATCCGTAAGCTCTACGAGACGATCCGCGTCTCCATCCACCCTCTCGAGCAGAAGAGTGAAAAGCATATAGTGCCACATGGCGTCGCTTATCGCATCGTGAGGATTCAGAGGAGAAATTCCGAGTCTCCGCGCCACATCCTCTTCTCTTTTGTAGAGTCCATATTGATATCTCAGTGTCTGGAGTCTGTACCCTTCCGCATCCTTGAGAAGATGTCTCGAACAGACATCGGTATCTATCCTCTTCATTTTGAGATAGAGCTCTTCGTTCTCCAGCATGGCTATATCCAGTTCGTTGCCGTGGGATACGAAATAGTTGCTCTCGCTATTGTGCTTTTCTAGTTCTCTGAAAGCGTCCGTTTCATATGGCCAGTATTTGTCTTCGAGCATTTCCGGGGTGATATGGTGTACACCCATCGCTTCGTAACTCATTTCGAGATCCGTATAGCACAGATCGTTATAGACAGCAAACTCTCCATTCTCCTCTTTGATGACCGCAATCTGGATGATCCTGTCTCTCTCCAGATCCGTTCCTGTCGATTCGATATCGACGAAAAAAAATGCCATTGAATCTCCTTGTCGTTGGTATATCCCATATCTATCGTCTCCGATTCCGATGATATTGTACAATAACATGACGGTCGTTCGGGAGTCTACCCGATATATCACCGTATAGTCGCAAGTGAAAGGGGTGTATGGTATGAGAGTTTTAATCGTTGGTGCGGGTGGTGTAGGAGGATATATCGGAGCGAAACTCGTGAAAGATACGGATTGTGAAGTGGTCATGGTAGCCAGAGGAGAACATCTGGAGGTATCCTCCGACATAGGTATGGAGGTAATGGAGGATGATTTTTCCTGGAGAGTGCCACCTTCACACTTCACGAAGTCCCCAGATGGTATGGGTATATTCGACCTCGTACTCGTTACCGTCAAATCGGTATCTCTAAACGAGTCGATTTCTATGATATTTAATAATATAAATGACAAAAGCACCATTATACCGATAATGAATGGGGTAGGGAATAGTGAGTATATTAAAAAATATTACAAAGAGTGCTCCGTTCTCGATTCGTGTATATATATCATCTCCAATATCGAAAAAGCCGGAGTCGTGAGAAAGAGAGGTGAACTTTTCAAACTCTGCTGGGGAGAGGAGGAATTTGATATTGAAAAATATAGACATATAGCCTCGCTCTTCGACGAAGCTGGTTTCAGACATAGACCCACATCCGATATCGAAACGATGCAGTGGAGGAAGTTTCTTTATATATCTCCTATGGCGGCAATGACATCTTCATATGGAGAGAGTATGGATACCATATACGAGAAGAGGCGTGACGAGCTTCGTCGATGCATGGAAGAGGTGCTTTCTCTCGCGCATGCGAAAGGTGTGCGGGTAGGAGAGGGGGATGTGGAATCGGCGATGAAACAGGCATCTCTCGTCAAGAGAGGGTCCAAGACTTCCATGCAACTCGATTTCGAGAGAGGTGCACCTACGGAGTTGGAGTCTCTGGTGGGATATGTAGTCTCCGAATCCGAAAAGAGAGCGTTGCCGGTGCCGGTTATGGCGAGTCTGTATGAAAAGCTGAAGAGGAGAGAATCGTGAAGAGAAGTTATAGATTTCTGGTTTCGGGCAGGGTGCAGGGTGTCTATTACCGTAAATTCATAGCAAAAAATATGAAAGAAGCCGGTTTCCGTGGTTTCGTCAGAAATCTGAGTGACGGCAGAGTCGAAACCGTGATATATCACATCGGAGAAAACGAATTGCAAAAGGCTCTGGAGATACTGAAAAGGGGTTCTCCACTCTCCAGGGTCGAAGATATCGTTTACTCGGCTATCGATAGTGACGATTGCGGTTGCGATAGCTTCACGATAGAGTATTGAGCTTTTTTCATTGGACCTGGGAGTTGTGCAGGGATATGAAGCGGTCGATATCCTTTTCGGGCATCGGTTTTCCATAATAGTAACCCTGCATGAGGTCGCAACCGTGATTTTTTATGAAATCGACCTGCTCCTCGGTCTCTACCCCTTCGGCTACGATACTCATACCGAATATATGGCCCATCTGAATGATGGCATCGGTTATCGCCGCCGCATCTCTATCTATAGATAGCTCTTTTATGAAACTTCTGTCTATTTTGAGAGAGTCTGCGGGAAACTGTTTCAGATACGATAGCGACGAGTATCCCGTACCGAAATCGTCTATACTTATCAATACCCCCATATCCTTGAGACGATGCATCTTCTCTATGCCTCTGCCAATGTCGCTCATCAATATCGATTCCGTCAGCTCCAACTCCAGCCGTCCGGAAGGAATGCCATAGTGGGATATAAGCTCCTGGATATGCTCTACGAAAGCGGCATCGGCAAACTGCATAGCGGAGATATTGGCAGAAATCTTGTACCTGTACTCCAAATCGGCTATTTTCTGACACACCTTCTCCAGTACCCATCTGCCGATATCTATGATCAGTCCATTCTCTTCCGCCGTTGGGATATACTCTCCCGGCAAAAGATCTCCCAGAGTGTGGTTACTCCATCTCAACAGAGCTTCGAAACCTCTGATATCCTCTTTTTTACAGCATATCTGAGGTTGATAGTATAGAGAGAGTTCATCTTTTTTCAGAGCGTATCTGAGATGAGTTTGAATCTCGTGTTTGCTCTTGATCAGTTTGAACATCGAATCGTCGAAAAAGTGATATCTGTTGCGTCCAGACTTTTTGGCTTCGTACATAGCGAGATCGGAGTACTGCATGAGATCGTGAAATGTCTCTCCGTCATCAGGGAAGATAGCGACCCCTATGCTGAGAGATGTATGCAGTAGATGGGTATCTATTCTATATGGCCTGTCGATCTCTTCGAGTATCTCTACGAGTACGCTCTTGACACTTTCGTCATTCTCTATATCTTCGAGAAGTATCAGAAACTCGTCGCCCCCCTGCCTGCTGATGTTGTCCGACGAACCGATCACCTTTTTGAGTCTCTCCGCCACGGATTGGAGCAGGGCGTCTCCCACGGTATGTCCCAGAGAGTCGTTCACGGTTTTGAAGTTGTCGAGATCCAGATAGAGTATCGCCAGCTTTTTATTCTCTTTCGAGGCTCTGTCTATGGCGTGTTTGACAGACTCTTCGAAGAAGAGTCTGTTCGGAAGTCTGGTCAATATATCGTAATGGGCCAGATCCATCAGCTTCTGTCTGGTCTTGTAGATATCCGTCATATCGGTCTGTAGAGCGATATAGTTGCTGATATTTCCATCTCTGTCTTTTACGGCCTTTATCGAAAGCCATACGATATATTCGGATCCATATTTGTCTATGTTGTGTACCTCTCCCTGCCACTCGCCTCTGCTCTCCAGGGAGCTGTACATGATGGCGTAGAAGGTATTGTCGTGATATCCGGATTTCAGAATCGATGGTGTCTTGCCCCGTACCTCATCGAGGCTGTATCCGGTCAGGGATTCGAAAGCGGGATTAATCGAGACTATTCTATATTCACTATCGGTTATCAGTATCGCTTCGGAAGCGTTGTCGAAAATGGAAGCATGCATTTTGAGCTTCATCTCGTTCTCAATTCTGGATGAGATATCGCTGAGATAGGAGACGAGATATTGTGATTCTCCCTTTTCACCTATCATCAGTCGCGCGCGATCCTCTATCCAGATTTCGTTCCCCGAAGCGTCGATTATCCTGTAGGGCTCGTGAACCACCTCTTCGAGTTTTTCGGAGAGCGCGTATTCTATGTCCGAGAGGATTCTCTCTCTGTCTCCGGGATGTATCAGATCGAAATAGGATATCTCTCTGCGATAGAAGAGGTTCGTTTCGTATCCGGTCAGATCGATCACATTCGACGAGACATATTCGACACTTCTGTTTTCGTCGAGTCTCCACTGGAAGAGTACGATATGGCTCTGAGAAAAGAGTTTGAGCATCGTATCGATATCTTCGGAATTCTTTTCGACGATATGAGAGAGGGCTTCGAATGTCTCCAGATTGTTGTGTAGTACCATATGGGCGCTGATATTGCACGATTTGGGCATCTGGATATCTCCACCCGGTTCACATAGAGCTATGCCGGTGATGGTTTCGTTGAGCAGTTCGTTGCGATTTTCCAGATGGTAGAACTCACCATAGGTGAAAAATCCGACCGTTGGGGCCATAGATGCATAAGGGAGGATTTCGGGATGGATATCGTGGGATATAAATCTCTTTCGCGCCATACACGAGTAGATGAAAAAGCTCTGTACCCTCATATTCCCCACAGGTTCCAGTGCGTTCGATATGTTTTTTATGATTCCTACGGAATTACCGAATCCAAATCTCACCTCTTCACCCTCTTTTATACTGCCTGCGAGTATGAGAGAGCCATCATCCTTCTTTCCCAGTACGGCCCTCGCTATCTGCATGGAGCCTCTTTGCAGCATGAGTGGAAACTCTATTCCTATTTTGGGCAGTCTGTTGGCGGTATTGTCTCCGAAGTAGATACGATATAGTTCGGAAGCGGGTATATGGTCTATCGTATAGACTCTGTTGCCTTCGGCTTTCGTTATGGTAAATTTCCTGTCTACGGGTAACCAGTCGAAATAGTAGAAGTTTCTCACCTCCAGGAGAGTGGAGTCGAGAGAAGCCCCGACTACACCGAATTTGATGAGCCTCTTTTCGTAAAGAACCCATGTCTGGGTGAAAGTGGCATTGTCACCGGCCATACCTCCCGCTATCATCACTTCGGGATGGAGCGATTGGACTCCTTTGAGTATCTCTTCCCCATTGCTGTATGTACCATCACTGAAAAGTATGAGCAATCTGGTATTCTCACTACAGAGTCTACCGCATATCTCCTTCCCGTCTTCGAAAGAGTCTCCACTTTCGCTGAAGTGAATATTCACCTCCGTATAGTCGAATATGGTGATGGCGATTACACTGTGTCCAGCCGTTACCTCTCTGCCGATAATCTCTCCATCGGTAGTGGCACCGATAATTTTTGCGTTGGGTATCGCTTTTGAAACTATGTCGGCATAGCCGAGAAGATACTCTTTATCTTCTCCTGAAAAGATCTGTACCAGTATATTTTGCTCTTTACCGATGTATGAGATATTTTCAATATCGCTGTAGAGTTTGCCTTTGTAGGCTTTGATTATCTCTGTTCTCATGACTCCATCTCTCTTCGCGTTTCTCTTTTCACTCTACACGGCGCGAAACTACACGGCACGAAAGTCGTTTTGGATTCTCTTTCCCCCGACAGGACACCACCTGTCTTGGAAAAGCGAAAAAGTGACACTATCATATCATACTCTTATTGAAGTGGAGGGGAGGGATTTCGACGACAATGTGTCGGATTGCCGTCGGGATATCGGTTTCGAGTCTTTTTTCGGCTAAAGAGAGGGATCTTCGTCTCTATCTTCTTCGCAGATGCCATCCCAGAGTGTATGGGCATGGGTAGACTTCCAGTTCGGCTCCAGAAGCCGATCTCCTCGCATCTTCCACCGTGTCGTACAGATTTTTCGCCGAACCTGTCGAATCGATACAGCGACATCCTTTCACGATGGAAGGTCTTTCGAGATATATCGAAAGGGGAATAGCCTTTTTTGGAGATCTGAAGTTTCCGTTTTCACGAAATCTTCTACCTATGTTTTTGAAATCTTTTCTATCTATACCGTTCATACCGCACTGGCATCCATGATGGTTCTATCCTCGAGCCTGACCACTCTGTCGCATCTCGAAGCCACTTCGGGATCGTGTGTCACGAGAAAGAGGGCCCCTTTGACTTCGGAGATGTAGTCCAGCATGACACCCATCACGAGATCCGAACTCTCTCTATCGAGATTTCCGGTAGGTTCGTCCGCGAAGATGATTCGTGGTTTTTTGCTCAGGACCCGCGCTATCGATACCCTCTGCTGTTGCCCTCCGGAGAGTTCACTCGCCTTGTGACTCATCACATGATCTATCTCCAGAGCCTCCATGATGGAGCGGTCGGGTTTCTGTCTGGCCAGAAGCGAAGCGATTTCGATATTTTCCAGAGCCGTCATTCCTTTGAAGAGATAGTGCATCTGAAATACGATTCCTATCTCGTATCTTCGTAGCTTTTCGAGATCTTCATCGTCGAGAGAGTAGATATCTTTTCCCAATAGCGAGACACTACCTTCGTTTGGAGGGAGAAAACCGGATAGATTGTGGAGGAGGGTCGATTTTCCGCTTCCGCTTCGTCCCACGATCGCCAGACTTTCACCTTCCCCCATAGTCAGGGAGATATTTTCGTATAGTGTATAGTCGAAAGTGTGAGTCAGACCGACAGCTTCGATCAGGGATTTTCGGGTGCCGATCCCGTCGTCCGAGAGGTGTTGCATTTCGTGGTAGCGGCTCTCCATATTCGTAGGCTCCTGCATCAGGGACGCTTTTCCACTTCGCCATAGTGTATCGACTTCTCTTCGAGTACCTTTTCGAATTTTCGGTAAGCCTCTTCGAGGATATCGGGGTCGGTCGATGAGAGTGTGATTTCGACTCTCGGGCCGTCGTCGTACATTCTAGGCAGAGAAGAGAGTTCTACATCGTCGGGCAGAGTTCTCATCACATCTATCAGCTCGCTCTCTCTGCAGAGTGCCATCAGAGATTTTCGATGGATACTCTTCGTACTCCTGCCGAATATATTGTCCAGAGCCCAGATGGTCATAGGGTGGCTCATGGATGGAAAACCGGGCATGAAAAAGTATCTGTCGTCGAGATAGAATGCCGGCATACCGTTGACGGGATTTTCGAGAAGTTTGGCTCCGGATGGAAGGTCGGCCATATTTATAGGGTGTGGATAGGCTCTCTCGCCGAGTCTGCCGGTGATGATCTTTTCGGCTTCCGGGTGTCTGTGGAGTCTGCCGTCTCTCAAAGCTATCGAAGCGCACTTTCTCGTATGGTCGTCTGGTGTGGAGCCTATCCCGCCATAGGAGAAGATGACGCTTCCGGGCTGGGAGGCGAGAAACTTTATACTCTGCACTATCAGAGCGGGGTCGTCTTCCACCACGAAAGAGCCGCTCAGTCTCCAGCCTCTGTCGAGCAACTCCGAACTCAAAAAATCGAAATGGCTGTCCGTTCTCCTGCGTTCGAGTATCTCGGTACCGATGATAAGGGCGAAAAACGAAGGAGAATCCTCATATGGACGGGAAGACATCGGACTACTCTTCTATATAGTTTTTCAGTTTTCTGCCGACTTTCGGATGTTTGAGCTTTTTGATGGCGCTACTTTCGATCTGCCTGACTCTCTCTCTGGTCACATTGAGCTCTTTGCCGATCTCTTCGAGAGTACGGTCGCTCATATCTTCGAGGAGTCCGAATCTCATCCTGATGACTGCCTGTTCTCTCTCGTTGAGCTGACCGAGAACTTCGTCTATCTGCTGGTTGAGGTCGTCGTTCATGACCGTTTCAGTGGGGCTGACGCTGTTTTTATCCTCTATGAAATCCCCGAATCTTCCATCGTCCTCATCTCCTACGGGCGCTTCGAGGCTGACGGGCTCTTTCGTGATCTTGATGACATTCTTGACTTTATCGACAGTCAATCCCACCTCTTCGGCGATCGTCTCCAGATCGGGCTCTTTTCCGGTCTCCTGGAGATGTTTTCTCATGATTTTGTTGATTCTGTTGATAGTCTCGATCATATGTATCGGTATTCTGATGGTTCTGGCCTGATCGGCGATGGCTCGACTGATAGCCTGTCTGATCCACCATGTGGCGTAGGTGGAAAACTTGTACCCCTTCTGATAGTCGAATTTGTCCACAGCCTTCATCAGGCCGATATTCCCCTCCTGTATCAGGTCGAGAAACGGCAATCCGCGATTGGTATATCTCTTGGCTATGGATACGACCAGTCTGAGGTTGGATTTCGCCATTCTCGTCTTGGCTTTTTCACTCTTTATTTTACCTATCCTTATCTGGTTGAGAATCTCTTCGAGCTTTTCGGGAGGCAGGTCGAAACTGTTCTTGCTCGCCTCTCTCGTCTCGAAAAGCTTCTTTATCTGGACATAGGTACTGACCATCGTCGTTTCGGGTACGGCCGAGGCGATATCCTCTTTGGTCATGTTGACGATATTGTCGAGTATCTTTCGGTGGTTTTCTCTCAACTGGTCGTTGAACAGCTGTAGTCTATATTCGAGCCTCTTGAGCTCCTTTTCGAAGCCTTCGTCGCTCTTGAGAGCGGTCTCCATAGCCTTGACCAGTTCGTTTATCAGTTTGCTGGTGGGGCCCAGATTGAGCAGAGCGCTCTTGAGAGTGTCTTTTCTGAAGGCGACTTTGAGTCTCTGATGGAATATCTCATCCTCACTAGCGCCATCCTCTATGAGTCTGTTGAGTCGATTCTGCTCTTTGAGCCAATCCTTCTTCGCCTTTTCGAGAGTTTTGAAGCTATCGACGACCTGAGTGACTCTCATATCCGCCTTTTTACTCTTGGCCTTTTCGGCATCCTCCTCTTCGTCGGAGTCGTCACTGCTGTCTTCGAAACTCTTGAAAAGCTCCTTTACCCGTCTCTCTCTGTTGAGCAGGGGCTCTTTGTAGTTCAGGATATAGTCTATCAGATACGGTACGGAGCATATGGCGTCGATGATGATATCTTCACCCTCTTCGATCTGTTTGCTGAGACCTATCTCCTCCTCTTTGGTAAGCAGAGGTATCTTTCCCATTTCACGCAGATACATTCTCACAGGGGAGTCCGAACGGCTCCACTCCAGAAGCTCTTTCTCCTTGATGATGTCGAATTCGTCCTCTATCTCTCCATCGGATGCCTTTTTGCGCATCTCCTCTCTGCGTTTCTTCTCCTTTTGGGTCAGAAATTTGGCATACTGGGAGGCCGATACGATCTCTATACCCTTCTCTTCGGCTATCTTCTTTATCTTTTTGGCCTGTGTCGCCGCAGGGGCTTTGTCGAACTCTTTGGCTATACTTTCGAATGTGATCATTCCGCCTTTTTTGACCTCGTCGAATTGGGCTTCGATTCTGGAAATCGTATCTTTTTTCTTGGTTTTCGCTGCCATTGCCGGATACTCCTGTAGGATGATTGTGGAATCTGGATAGAAAAAGTGGTTCTCAACTGCACCGTACTCGTTTTTCGGGATAATATTATACCGAAATTTTCTGTATCTATGACGGATATTTTCCGTTTTTTCTCTTTTTGGATATAATCACATAAAATTCACGGGTAATCCCGAGTTCAAAGGAAGTTGTTGTGAAAGGTAAAGTCTGGAAATTCGGTGACAATATCGATACGGATCTGATCATCGCCGCACGCTATCTGAACACCAGTGACGAAAAGGAGCTGGCCAGACATGTGATGGAGGATGCCGATCCCGGTTTCGCGGAAAAGATGGAGAACGGAGACATTATCGTAGCCGGTGAAAATTTTGGATGTGGCAGTAGCAGGGAGCACGCTCCGATAGCTCTGAAGGCCGCGGGAATCAGCGCCGTCATCGCACCGACATTCGCCAGAATATTCTATAGAAACGCTTTCAACATGGGTCTTCCCATCTTCGAACTCCCCGAAGCGAACGAGATAGAAGAGGGGGATATCGTGAGGGTCGATATGGATAGCGGTGAGATAATCGACGAAACCAGCGGGAAGAGCTATAAATTCACTCCGATACCGGAATTTATGCAGGAGCTCGTGGATGCCGGCGGATTGATCGAATACGCCAAGAGAGAATTGGCGCAGAAGAAGGGAGCGTAATCATGGGAAGAAACTACAGAATCGGAGTGATCAAGGGTGACGGAATAGGGCCCGAGATCGTGGAGGAGGCGATAAAGGTACTCGATGCCGTATCGGTCGCCGAAGGTTTCAACATCTCTTACGAAGAGTTTCTCCTCGGAGGAGCCGCCATAGACGCTACCGGTGTTCCTCTCCCCGATGAGACGGTACAGGGTGTCAAGAGAATGGATGCGGTACTTTTCGGAGCCATAGGTGGGCCCAAATGGGACAATCTCGAGAGACATCTCAGACCCGAAAGCGGACTTCTGGCTCTGCGCAAGAGTATGGGAACATACAGCAATCTCAGACCCGCGACAGTCTACGACGAGCTGGTAAACGCGTCCACACTCAAACCGAGTGTAGTAAAAGGTGTCGATATCATGGTGGTCAGAGAGTTGACCGGCGGTATCTATTTCGGGCAACCCAGACTCTACGACAGTGAAAAATCCTACAATACCATGGTTTACAGCAGGGAGGAGATCGAGAGAATCGCCCGATCGGCTTTCGATATAGCCATGAAGAGAGACAGAAGAGTCTGCTCCGTCGATAAAGCCAATGTACTTGAAGTGAGTCAGCTCTGGAGAGAGGTCGTCGAAGAGGTATCGGCTTCGTATCCCGAAGTGGAGTTGAGCCATATGTATGTGGACAATGCCGCGATGCAGCTGATCAGAGATCCGCGACAGTTCGATGTGATATTGACGGGAAATATTTTCGGTGATATTCTATCCGATGCCGCGAGTATGCTGACAGGCTCCATAGGATTGCTTCCGAGTGCGAGTATAGGTGACGGTGTCGGTCTCTACGAGCCCATACACGGTTCGGCTCCGGATATAGCCGGTCAGGGTATAGCCAATCCGATAGCCACTATCGCGAGTGCGTCCATGATGCTCAGGTACGCTCTGGGAGAGAGCAAGGCGGCCGACAGGATAGACGACGCCATCAGAAAGACTCTCCAGGACGGTTACAGGACCGGAGATATAGGCGCTTACGATGCCAAGGAGATCGTACCTACCGAACAGATGGGAAGCATCATAGCCAACAACGCCTCTAAATGATACGACACCTCCTCGTGGCGATGAGGTCCGTAGTCGGTGGATAGAGGTATGGAGACGGTAGTTTTCGACGATTTTTTCGATACCTTTCCGGAAGAGTTGAAGAGAGACATACACCATATCGTCGATATCGTCTCACGGGCCGGTGGAGTCTGCCGGATTGTCGGCGGCGCGGTCAGAGACAGAGTGCTCGGCAGAGATATATCGGATGTCGATTTGGAGTGTTACGGGCTGGATGTCGGACTCTTCGAAACTCTGATGGAATCCATCGGGGCTGATGGTGTGGGACGCGCCTTTTTCGTCTATAAATACCGCTCCGTCGATATAGCCCTCCCCAGGCGTGAAAACAAGACGGGCAGAGGACACAGAGGCTTCACCGTAGAGCCCGTTACCGATGGAGCGGAAGCGTGCAGACGGCGTGATTTCACGATAAACGCCATGATGTACGATATATCCACCTCCACGATATTCGACTACTATGGCGGTCTCGAAGATATCCGTAAAAAGCGCATATCCATCGTCGATGAAGATTCGTTCGTGGAAGACTCCCTCAGAGTTCTCCGTGCCATGCAGTTTTCCGCGAGACTCGGGTTCCGTATATCGGAAGAGACGGTACGGCTCTGTAGGAGTATCGAACTCGACGATCTCCCAAAAGAGAGGATATTTTCCGAATTTAGAAAAATGTTTACCGCCGACTATCCGCACTATGGGCTATATGCCATGTCGATTCTCGGTATAGCCGAAAAACTGTTCGGTTTCGATATCGATTGCGGAGAGTTCATATCCGCTTCGAGAGATCTGCTCAGATACAGGCGCCACTATCTCGACGAGTTGCGACCATTCTACTTTTTGGCGATACTCTCCAGACATATCGATATGGATATCGGTGAATTTCTCGAAATATTGGGCGCTCCGAAAGAGTATCATCGCAGACTCGCCGATATTCCCGATATCCCGAAAAATATCACGGACTCTTTTGTCGCATCTCTCGCGCGAAAAAAGGGTGTCCGAGAATCCCCGCTGAACTATCTGCCGGAGATTGCGGAGAGGGCGGTCGGACTCGGTGTATGGGACTCTCCATTCGATATAGGAGTCACACCGACGCAACTGATGCAGAGAGGATTCAGAGGCAGGGAGCTCGGAGAAGAGCTGGAGAGGATCAGAGAGGCTAAACTGAAATCTCTCGACGGGGTGTCGGACGATCGTGAGGCAATAGAGTCGATATAGGTATGAATCTCATCTCTCCCCCTTCGAAGATGGATACGCTCTTTTGACAGGCGAGTGATGGAAGAGAGACATATCTTCCCAGCCTTCCACCCATATGGTAGTGCCCTTCGATGATCAGGTCGGCTTCTGCGGGATAGTCCGATACGATCTCTTCGGCTCTCTTTTGGAAACCTTCGAACTCTCTGCATATATCTTTCTTCACGAGCTGTCCGAGGAGAGTCTCTATTATCGTATCCCCAAATGGAGAGAGCAGTGATAGTAGTGCTGGAGAGCGTACGATACGGGAATAGATATCGTACATTCTGCCGGTACGATAGAGGTCTCCATGCGAGAGGTATATATCCTTGTCACCATACTTCACCCTTAGAGGTTGACGGCTTCTGGGGACGACGGTGAGATTCGTTCCGAATATATCCGACAGTGTGAAGTCGTGATTTCCTTCGAGATATATCGTTTCGCATCTTTGCGATACGCTCTCTATCATCTCGATACCATGACGGTTGATTTGGGCTATCTTTTCGTTGTAGCCGAAGAGAAGGTCGAAAATATCTCCCATCAAAAAGAGTTGTCCCACTTCGATATTCCCCTCCGCAATGGCGAGAAGTATCTCTTCCAACTCCTCTCCATGTGTAGGATAGTGGGCATCGGCTATGAATAGGGCGCCATCCCCAAGGGAGATATCCCTCATCTGTCAGGGTGTATATGCGATGACCGGAATACCGGCCCCTTCGTCGAGTCCCATCATCAGATTGGCGCTGGCGAGGGCTTGCGAAGAGGCTCCTCTGAGGAGATTGTCGATAGCCGAACTGACGAAAAGGGACCTTCCGTTCACCGAAGCGAAGATATCGCAAAAGTGTGTCCCCGCCACACTCTTGACATCGACCGGTCTATCGGAGATTCTGATAAATCTCTCTTGAGAATAGGCATCCTCCAGTACCTTCATGGGATCGATATCTTCCCGCAGTACCGCATATACGCTGACCAGTTCTCCTCTCGTCGCCGGTATGAGATGGGGTACGAAATTTACGGTGGTCTTCTCTCCCTTGAAGAGGGATATCTTTTCCGCTATCTCCGGAGCGTGTCTGTGTTTGAGAGGGTTGTACGCGAAAAAGTTGTCGTTTATATGGACGAAATGGGTTGTCTCGGATAGCTTTTTGCCCGCACCGCTGACACCGGACTTCGCATCCACGAAGAGAGGAATGGAGGTGTCGATATATTCTATAAAAGGGAGAATACCCAGCAGAGTGGCGGTAGGATAGCATCCGGGGCCCGCCACGAGTCTGGCTTTGGCGATATCCTCTCTCGTATACTCTATGAGCCCATAGACCGCTTCGGAGAGATGTTCGGGATCTTCATGCGGGCAGTAGAACTCTTCGTAAGTCTCTCTTTCGAGTCTGTAGTCCGCCGAGAGGTCCACCACCTTGACACCCAGTTTCAGCAGTTGCCGAGCCAGCCCCATGGATGCTTTGTGGGGCAGGGCGAGAAACGCCAGAGAGCATCTGCGGGCTATATCCTCCGCGGATACCTTCTCTACCGGCATGGTGATTATATCTTTCAGAGAGGGATGTATCGTCTCTATCCTTCCACTCTCCGAACTCGCTCCAAGATAGCTCAATCTGAAGGTGGGATGGTTCACCAGCATCTTTATCAGCTCCAGACCGGTATATCCACTCGCTCCCACTACCGCACACTCTATCATATCCACCCCTCTCAAAGCTCTATATCTTCGTAGAGTATCTCTTCGATATCGAATCTCTTTTTCCCGCCAGGGAGATCCATCGTCACCTCTTCACCCTCCTCTTTGCCGATGAGAGCACGGGCTACGGGAGACTGTATCGATATGAGTCCTTTCGACGGATCGGATTCGTGTATTCCGACTATCACATATTTGACCTCTTCGTCCGTATCGAGATCGGTCAGGATCACGGTGGAACCGAAACTGACCCTCTCGTGAGTCAGCTTCGAGGGGTCTATCACCTGCGCTCGACCCGTGATATCCGTCAATTCGGCTATTCGCGCCTCCATCAACCCCTGCTTCTCTTTGGCGGCGTGATACTCCGCGTTCTCCTTCAGATCTCCAAGAGCTCTCGCTTCGTCGATCACCTTCGCGATTTTGGCTCTCTCCACATTTTTGAGCTGTTCGAGCTCGATAGCCAATCTGCGATAGGTCTCTTCCAGCATCGGTACTTTCTGCACACGACATCCTTTATGTCTGAATTATGATAAAATCTTTCGCCATTATATCAAAAAGAGGGTAGAGAAGATGGGAAACAGAACGATACTCGTTACCAATGACGACGGATTCGAATCACCGGGTGTACACGCTCTGTGCGAATCTCTTTCCAGATTGGCGGATGTGACTCTGGTAGCGCCCACGATAGAGAAATCGGCCTGTGGTCACTCTCTGACACTGACGAGACCACTCAATTTCGTGGAGATGGCTCCGCACCGTTACAAACTCGACGATGGCACCCCTTCGGACTGTGTTTTTCTCGCTCTCAAAAAGATTTTCGGAGATAAAAAACCGGATTTGGTGGTATCCGGCATAAATATAGGAGCCAACATGGGAGAGGATATCACCTACTCCGGTACGGCTTCGGCGGCGATGGAAGCCGTTTTGCAGGGGATTCCGGCCGTGGCCGTTTCTCAGGTGTACGATTTGGATTCCGAGGATATTCCCTCTTTCGAATTGGCGTCGGAGGTGATTTTTCGTATAGTCGGGGCGATTTTCGACGGAGGTTATCCTCTCGGGGATAGAGAGTTTCTCAATATCAATGTACCTCCGTGCGGTATCGATGGATATAGAGGTACGAAGATTACATACGCCGGTCATAGAGAGTATGGAAACGAAGCCTATGTCCACTACAACCCGAGAGGCAAGGAGTACTACTGGATTGGACTTCCCCTTCCGGGATGGAGACCCAGAGACGGACACTCGGAGAGAGGACTGCTCAGCGATTTCGAAGCTATCGAAGATGGATTCGTCTCGATTACACCGATAGAGTTGGATATGACCGCGTACGGGAGACTCGAGAGTCTCGAAAAGTTTCTGGAGAGAGTGGAGTGAGATATAGCAGATGTAGAGATATCTTCGGCGAAGATGGCTTCTCCCGACTCTCCGAAGCCAGAGTACTGATACTCGGTGTGGGCGGGGTAGGCAGTTTCGTACTCGACTGTCTCTACAGGAGCGGTTTGAGAGATATCACTATCGTCGATTGCGATATATACGAAGAGAGCAACAGAAACCGCCAGATAGGAGCGGATGGAGCGGTAGGGGAGTGCAAAGTCTCCACACTCTCCTCTCTCTATCCCGGTGTCGAGTCGATTCACTGCCGTATGGATAGAGAGTGGGCGGAGAGTTTCGACTTCGACCCCTACGATGTGGTGGTGGATGCGGTCGATACCACATCCGTCAAACTGGCCGTGGCAAAAAGATGTTATAGAAAGCTTATCATGTCCATGGGCTCAGCACGCAGGATGGACCCCACGCGTATCAAGGTGGCTTCGGTATGGAAAAGTCAGGGAGACGCTCTGGCGCGAAAGATAAGAAACAGTCTTAAAAAAGAGCGCTTCGACAGGAATTTCACCGTGGTTTTCAGCGATGAACAGCCCGTATGCGATGGAAAAGGCTCTTTCGTCGCGGTAACGGGAGCGTTCGGACTCTTTATATGTGCCGAGACTGTCAAAAAGATATTGAATTCTACACAGAGGAGAGGATGATGGGTATCATATTCGGGCCGGTAGCGTCCAGAAGATTCGGCAAATCTCTTGGAATCGATCTCAGTCCATACGAAAAGGTATGCAACTACGACTGCCTCTATTGCGAACTCTCATCCACTCCCACGGACGGGATGGAGAAGAGACGATTCGTCGAAGTCGATGAGGTGATGGAGGCTCTGGAAAAATCCCTCTCCGAATATAGGGATATAGATATTTTGACCGTTACGGCAAATGGAGAACCGACACTATACCCCGATCTCGAAAAGCTTGTCGTGGAAATCAAGAGAAGATATCCCGATATGCCGGTACTGATATTGAGCAACGGTAGCAAAGTGGGGGATGAGAGTATCAGGAGAGCTCTCTCCCGTTTCGATATGGTAAAACTCTCTATGGATTGCGCTACGGCGGGATGTTTCAAGAAACTCGACAGACCGACGCAAGAGGTCGATATCGATGATATAAAGAGAGGTATGATTCGTTTCGCCAGAGAGTATGACGGAGAGTTGATCGTGGAGATTCTCGTCGTAGCCGGACTCAACGACAAAGAGAGCGAAATGGATGAACTGAACCGTTTTCTCCTGGATGTATCTCCGGACAGGATAGACCTCGGCACTCTCGACCGCCCCCCCGCATACGATGTAAAGGCGGTCGGATACTCCCGTCTCAGGGAGTTGTCCATGAGATTCGATCCATCTTTGCATGTGCATATCACGAGTAGAAAAGATATAACGGATATAGAACCATCCCGATATAGCGAGAGCGAGATACTCGATACCATCTCCAGACGGCCTCTCACCCCCGATGATGTCGAACTTCTGATGGATGCGGATAGCCGAAAGAGGCTCGAAAAACTGCTCGATGATGGGGAAATAGAGAAAAAATCTGTAAATGGCATCATTTTTTTCAAAAAATCCGAAAATTCTCTTGACAAATAGAAAAAAATCACCTATAATACCACTCACATTTCGGGAACGAAATGAAACAAAGATTCCGGATTAGCTCAGCGGTAGAGTAGGTGACTGTTAATCACTTGGTCGCTGGTTCGAATCCAGCATCCGGAGCCATGACTAAATCCATTAAGTTTCATAAAATTTCAAAAGTCCCATAAAATGGGAATCCTTCAAGAAAATATCTTCTAAAAAAACCATTAATTTCATTACATCCCATGTTTGCAAGAATAAGTTTAGGGGTAACTTTTATAATTGGTGCACAATGAAGCAAAGGTTACTCCCCTGACCCGCCATTATCTTCTTCAAGCCACTCATCAGGAATTATCGACAAGAAATTATATGGGGAGGTCCTATTGAGGGTCTTCTGTGAATTTGAATCATTGTAATAGGTAGCGATTTTCAGAGTCAAAGGGAGTCTTCTCGTATTCCCCTGCCTGAAGCAACTTTTTCCTTTCGACAAATTCACTAAAGAGCTCCTGGGACTTTCGCATCTATACCTCCCCTTCTGTCTTGAGCGCATTCAGCACAACTTCAAGATACCTATTCGTGAAACAGTGCATCGAACAACTGTTCAATGTAAGCGTCACGGTCATCTTTTTGGAAAAGAACATGCTTCTCTATCAACTCCTCTTTGGTCAATGCACTCTGCACATCGGTCAAAGACTGGAAGGTCGTCGTGGAGATGATGAACGAGTTGAGGACAATGTTGCAATCATTCAGTTTCTCTTCCAGTTTTTTTATCTCCCGATAGAAGTTGACCTTTGCGCCATGGAGCAGATCGACATTACGCAACCCCTTCGGGTCGATGAAGGTCACATACTGTTTGTCACCATCGATGAGCCACATGATAAAGTCAGGGTAGAAGTTCCCAGCTTCGAAGAATCCCAATCCTTTCTTAGAGAGATTCCTGAGAAGATACAATGGCTTGTTCTCGAACCTCTTACCATTGCGAAGTACATACGCTTTCAAGTCTTCGATGAAATCCTTTTCTCCCTCATTGAGAGGAACAGGGGTTACCCC
>Ga0256913_10000281_pt1 | contig 25310 bp, 33 predicted proteins | sample Axial_MatmetaG_FD_185970 | JGI IMG/M metagenome (GOLD analysis project Ga0256913, IMG submission 185970) | Deep-sea worm associated microbial mat communities from Axial Seamount, Juan de Fuca Ridge, Pacific Ocean - Axial_Mat | ecosystem: Environmental > Aquatic > Marine > Oceanic > Microbial... | reverse complement strand
GTTGTTGGAAATAATATTAATTTTAATTTAATAAAAAGAAATGGCAATAAAATAATATGTAATTGGGATACAAATAATGATAATAATTTAGTAATATTGGCATATTCATTAAATGATATAGATAATTTAGTTGATGGCAATCAATATGAAGTAGGTGATATATTACCAAATGGTGGGGAAATTATATATAAAGGAACATTATTACAATATGAACATAATAATTTATTACCAGGTATTTATAATTATAAATTATGGTCTACAAATAGAGATAAATATTCATATTTTAAATATGAAACAATATCATTAACATTGGGTGATGTTGGAGATCCATTGTATTTTTCTGGATATACATATAATAATATCAATAAATTAAATTGGTCATTATATAATAATTTATATGTAATAATAGCTGTAAATACAGTTGATTTGTTTGGAACACCAGATAATGATTATAATATAGGTGATAATATTCAAGGTGGGGGGACAATAATTTATAAGGGAAATAATGTACAATATGATCATTTTATTTCAAATGGTCAAACAGTTTTTTATAAAATATGGTCATATAATGATGATTTAATTTATAGTAATGGATTGATATTAAAGATAATAGGAAAACCAATTGATTTTTATATAGATACATATAATTATGGTGGATGTGATATTAATGTTTTTTGGTTATTAAATCAATCAATAAATGATGTTATTTTAATATACAATAATGGTGATATAGGAAATTTAATTAATGGAATAGAATATAATAATGGGGATAATATTCTAGATGGTGGCAATGTTCTTTATGTTGGTAAAGGAACAAATATACCAAGTACAAATTGGATGAAATACGGTGATATAAATTCATTTAGTATATCATTACCATTACAATTATCAGTTTTTAAATTTAGATTATATTCAGTTGATAATAATAAATATTCATCTTATATAGAAATATCTGGTAATACAATTTATGATATAAATGAACCAACATTTTTAAATTATGAATATTTAGTTAATAAATTAAAAATTACATGGTCATTAAATTCAAATAATGATAATATTATATTGACTATAAATGAAAATAATAAATTTGGAATTCCAGTTGGTAAATATAATGTAGGTGATAATATTCAAGGTGGTGGGATAGTTTTATATATTGGTAATAATGTTGATTATATAATGGATATTGATTTAAATAAAACATATTATTATAAAATGTGGAGTGTTGTAAATAGTAATAATATTTACTATTATAGTAATAGTGGAGTTAATATTAATGTTATAGGAATGGTTGATGATGATTTTAGTGTAATAAATTGTAATAGTAATAAATTAAAATGGTCATTAAATTTTAATAAAGATACAATAATGATTTCAACTTCTATGAATAATAATATAGGTGAACCAATTAATGGTAATGAATATAATATTGGTGATAATATAAGTGGTGGTACAATTTTATATATTGGTGATAGTAATGAATATATACATTCAAATTTATTTGATAATATGAATTATTATTATAAAATATGGTCATTTGATAATTATTATAATTATTCTAAATCAAAAAATTGTATATTATTAACAGATAAAAAAGTACATAATCCAAATAATTTTAAATTACAATTGAGTGGAAGTAGTATTCATTTAAGTTGGGATTTAAATTCAAGTAATAATAATATTAGATTATCATATAGTTTATATAATAATTTTGATGTTTATGATGATTGTGGGTCAGATAAAACAAATGGTATTTTATTAATAGATGACACAAATCAAACATCATATGATCATCATATTGATTTTAATGAACCGTTTACTATATTTTATAAAATATGGTCAAAAGATCAAATAAATGGAAATATTAAATATTCAAATGGTGTATTTAAATATATATATATTGATAACTATTATATTAATAATAATTTAATTAATGATGTTTGGAATAATAATATTGATTGGGTTAAAAATAAATGATAATGAATGAAATGGACAAATAGTTCTAGATTGATTAAATATATTGAAAATGATATAAAAATAGATAATGTAAATGATTTTTATTTTAAATTTCAAAAATGCATATCTGGTATAACGTATCAATATATTATTGGGACAGATAATATTTATAATAAAAATATTATGGTTGGTAATTCTAATTATATTGAAATGTATTATACTGAACATGATATTATTAATGAATTTGTTTTTAATTTAAAAAATGTGGATTATTATCTATCATATAATATTGACATCAATGATAAATTATCTAAAATAGGCAATAAATATTTAAAATCTAATAATAGAATATTATTAACAAATCAAAATAATAAGAAAGAAAATAATATTTATACATTTGATGATATTGGTAATTTAATAAAAACAGATGATTTAAGCGGAAATACATTTAGATATTCAACAGTGGTTTTAAATAATTATGATTCAGATGGTGAATTAAAAAAATTTTTTTTAGAAAATAGTGGAAATACTTTTCCGACAATTGATGATGATAAAAAATTTTTAAAAAGTCATTCATTTATTTTAAAAAATACATTTAGTTATGATATTAATTCAACTGGGTCAACTATACCTAAGTTATGGTTTACTGATTACAATTTTGCTAGAAAATTAAATAATTCAAATTATTCTTTATATGATAATATTGTAATAAATATTCAACCATTAAATACTATATTTATTAGATATAGAAATAATGTTATAAAATTTACATTAAATGGTTTTGTTGAATATAATGGAACATTTAATTGGTCTAATAAAAATGGAAAAACATATATATCTAATATAGGTACATTTCATAATAATTCTGATATTGATGATTATTTATTTATATCAACAAGTGGTATAAATGAAACAGAATTTTATTCTTTTATTTATGGTAAAGATTTAAATGGTTTTTATTTAGATGAATATATACCAGATTATGTTCTTAGTGGATCAACAAATATTAAAATAATAAATTTAAATAAATTATATAATAATGATTGGAATAAATCATTTAATTATATTAATAAACATATATATTCTGATTTTTTTGAAATATCTGGAAATACATTCCCAATAAAAATATGTCCTAAAAAATCAAATATTGATTATTATATTGATTATAATGATTTTATTTTTGAATTTGATTCAAATAATTATAAATTTTTATCTTCAAATTATTATATAAATTATGATATTTATAATCATTTAAACTCTATAAATAATACAATATTTGATATAAATTATGATTTTAAATCGGGAATAACATTAAATTCATTTATTTTACAAGATACATATCTAATAGATGATCCTGATTATCCACAATCAATATCTGATAAAGATAGTTTAATAAAAGTAATACCAAATAATATAGATGATTTAAAATATTTTATTAATAATACTAGTGTTTATATAAATAATGATTTTAACAAAAGAGTATACATATTAAATATGTATGATGATTCTTTTATTATAGAAAAACCAAGTGGATATACAGTAACAACAATAAATAGCATTACATCATTTTATAATTTGTATAAAATATCAATTGTTTTAAATGATTTATATAGAAATGTAAATAGTATAAATTATTATAAAAAAGATAATAGTTTAATACAAAATATATTTAAATCATATAATGATGTTATAATTAATGATTTAAATATTAAAAAATTAACAACTGGAACAATAACATTAAATAAAAATAATAGATATTATTTAAGATTATTTAATTATAGAAATAGTTTAAATACTAATATATCTGGTAATACAATAGACGGTATTTATTATACTAATGATAATTTATTAAAATTATTACCAGTTGAATTTATAGATATCGATAGATATAAACAAACACAATTACCATTAAAAATATTTAATAGTAATTTAATAATAAATGATTCAATAATTAGTGGATATACTGTAGATATTTTTAAAGAATCATTAAATAGTGATATAAAGTTAATCGATGGATTAACAATAGAAAAAATAAAAATAAGATATATATGGTTATTTAATGCAATAATTGAAAATGCAATTATTGGTGAAAATGAATATGGATTGGTTTGGTATAGTGGAAAATGGATATGTGGGGAATGGGTTGATGGTACTTGGTATAGTGGTATTTGGGAAAAAGGAACATGGAAAAATGGAAAATGGTATAGTTATTTAATAAATAAAAATGAATTATTATCAGTAAATAATTTAAAAATTATAAACAGTAATAAAGATAATTCAAAATTTTTAAATGGAACATGGAAAAACGGTGAATGGTATAATGGTATATTTGGTAATGATAATAATAATTATTTAGATTTAAGTAAAATAAATACAGTATGGGAAAATGGTTATTTTTATGATGGTTATTTTAAAAAATCATTATGGATTGATGGTGTTTTTAATAATGGTAACATTATTGATAGTCAATGGTTAAATGGTCAATTTAATAATGGATCATTTAATGGTATTTGGTGGAATGGTTTATTTTATGGTGGAAAATTTGAATATGGTATATGGGAAAATGGAATAATGTCTAATTCTATTTTTGGATTAAATAAAATATCATTAACTGGAACATCAACAATTTGGAAAAATGGAAAAATGGATAATTCTGAAATTTATTCAGGAAGAGAAGAACCAGTATCCAATAATAGAACACATATTTATAATGGTAATTTTGATAATTGTAAATTAATAGGTGGTCATATATTTGATGGTTTGTATAAAAATGGATATATTTATAATGGTGTAATTGGAGATGTTAATAATTCTGGATTTACATTTGATAATGGTTATATATATAATTGTTTGTGGTTAAATGGTCAATTTAAAAATGGAAATATTTATAGTATATTGTGGGTTAATGGTAAATTTATTAATGGTAATTTAGGTTTTAATAAATAATTTTTATATATTTAAATTAATATATAAAATAAAAAGAAAAGTATGGATATGTTTTTAAAATATAAAAATTTTAAAAAATTTGAAAATAATATTTTTGATGATAATAGTGATAGTGTTTTTTTATTAAAAATGTCTAATAAATTTAAAGATATTTTAAAAAAAATGAACAATCCAATATCTGATTATTTATTATCAATAAATAATAAAGAAAAAACACATATAACATATTTAGATGTATCTGATGTAACTAATAGAATAAAGTATGTATCATCATATAGGGTTAATATTAATAAAGTTAAAATAGACGAAAATAGAATAGGTAGAGTATTAATTAAAATAAAACAAATTAAGGATAATTTTAAGCAATCAGATATTGAAAATTTTGTTAATGAATATATTGGGGTACAAAAAAATATATCAAATGATAAGTTATTTGTTGTATATGGTGATGATATAAAAAAATGGTATAATGGTAAAAAATATATAGATTCAGATAAAGGCACATTAAGTAAATCATGTATGAGATATGTTAATAATTCATTTTTTGATATTTATGGTGAAAATGATAAAAATAATGGGGCATTTTCTCATATTGGTATGTTAATATTATTGGATGATGACAATAAATTAAGGGCAAGATCTTTAATTTGGTTTAATTCAATTAGACCAGAGCCTCATAGAGTATATATGGATAGAGTATATTATACATCACAATCTGAAATAACAATATTTCATAAATATGCAATTGAACATGGTTGGTTATATAAATATAGACAAACATATGGTGATAATATTTATATTGATCCAAAAGATAATAGAAAACATTCTAAATCATTGACATTTAGATTAAAAAATAAAAAATATAAATATTATCCATATTTAGATACATTGGTTTATTATACACCTGAAACAGGTAGAATTTCATCAACACCAAATAAAAATAGATCATTTAAAACATATATATTAAGAGACCAACATGGTAGAGCAAATAATGTTTAAAATAAAAGGAAAATGAGTATAGATGAAGTTAAAAAATTTGCAATAAATAAACATAATTTACCATCGACATCACAAAGATATGGTGTTGATTTATATGATGTTCATTTAAAGGGAGTGGTAAATGTATATAATGAATATAAATATTTACTTAATAGTAAAGATATGGTCAATGTAGAAATGGCTTGTTGGTGTCATGATCTTATTGAAGATACAGATGTGAACGTTAAAGTGATATCAAATATAACTAATAATATTGTTGCTGATATAGTATTTAGAGTAACAAATGAAAGAGGTTATGATAGAAAAGAAAAAAATTTTAAAACATATCCAAAAATATGGGAAAATGATTTAGCTATTTTTGTTAAATTATGTGATAGAATATTTAATACAAGAAATAGTAAGTTAAAAGGGCACAAAATGTATAATATTTATAAAAATGAATATCCTATATTTAAATATGCTTTAAATGTTAGAAATTTATATAAAGAAATGTGGAACGAATTAGATACATTATATGATTATGTTGAAAATAATTAAATTTATAATTTATAATATAATATATTTTTTAATATTTACATTATTAATATTAATGATGATAATAATATTTATTAAACATATTCAATTTTTAGTGATTTTTTCGTTTATATATTTAATAATAACATTTATTATTTATTTATTTTATAATGATACTATAAGTTATCAAAATAATTTAATTGGTAATTATTTAGATAACATTTTTAAAATATCAAATAAAATTTATAAAAGGGATAAATATAAACAACAACAACAATTATTATATTTTTCTATAAATAAAAAACAAGAAAAAGAAATAAGTTTTTTAATTGTGAAAAAAATTAGAAAATTAAAAAAAATAAAATGATGATAAAAATTATAAATTATATAATATATAATATAATTAGATTATTATTTATAATAATAATAATATTTATATTTGGGTATGGTGTAGTGAATATTTCAAATATTATTTATAGTTTTATATTTATATTTGTATTATTGTTTATTTATTTAACAACAGAAAAAATAATTTTTAATATAGATAATATAATAGGAAATAAATTAAGTAATTTTTTTTATATAAATGAAAGAATGAAAAAAAATGAAAAAAAATGTTTAAATAAGAAAAAATTATTAAAAAATATAAATAAAAAACAAACATATGAAATAAGTCAGAAAAAAATTAATATTGTAAAAAAATATATATAGAATATTGTTAATTTAAAAAATTATATTATCTTTGTAAAGTGAAAATAAAAAAAAAATAAAAAAAATATTGTTAATTTAAAAAATTACATTATCTTTGTAAAGTGAAAATAAAAAAAAACAATTTTTAAAATTACTATATATATTAAAAATAAATAAAAATTAGAAATGAAAAAATATCGAAATAATATTGAACTAGAAAAAAATTTAGATAATGATTTATATATTATAAAATTATATGATTGGGTTTGTTATATTTAATAACAAATTAAAAATTTAAACAAACCCAATTTTAATAAAAATTGGGTTTTTTTATTGTTCTTTGACGTATTGGAAAATAATAGCGAGATGAACGGAGTTGGCTATCGTAGTTGGATCATAACCAACCGTCTTTTGACATCGTGGGTTCGAGTCCCACTCTCGCTACAAACACCCCTATGGCGAAATCGTGGTAAACGCGCTTGATTTAGGATCAAGTTTTTTTGTAGGTTCGATTCCTACTAGGGGTACAATAAATGGTGTTGTAGTTCAGTTTGGTTAGAATACCTGCCTGTCACGCAGGGGGTCGCGGGTTCGAGTCCCGTCAACACCGCAAAATGGCTCGGTGGTGGAATTGGTAGACACGCAGGACTTAAAATCCTGTGCCCATTGAGGGCGTGTGGGTTCGACTCCCACCCGAGCTACATATTGGGGAGTTATTCCGTAAGTGGTAGCGGTGCAGACTGTAAATCTGCTGTCTTAATGGCTCGGGTGGTTCGACTCCATCACTCCCCACAATATTCCCCTATAGCTCAGTTGGTTAGAGCATCTGACTGTTAATCAGAATGTCCGAGGTTCGAGTCCTCGTGGGGGAGCAAAATTGGAATGTAACTCAGATGGTTAGAGTACCTGACTGATATTCAGGAAGTCGTGGGTTCGATTCCCTCCATTCCAACTAAAAATGTCATAAAATTCAACTTTATTAATTTTTTCATATACAAAAAAAATGAAAAAATTAGTATATTATTTAATATATGGCGATAATAATAAATTTTATGATATGTTAATAGTATCATTAAAAAGTTTATTAATAAATGGTTTATATAATGATGATATTTTAATAATATCTGATGATAATGAAAATATAAATATTTATGATAAAATTATTAATGAATTACCTTATATTAAAAAATATTTATCAGTTATAAATATAAATATGAATGAATTTATTGGAAGTAAAGCATTATATAAATTTTATATTTATAAATATGATAAAATAAATAATTATGACATATTGATGTACATCGATACTGATATTATTGTTGTTAATAACATTAATTCTATTTTTGAAAAAAGTGATAATAGATTTTCATTCTCAATGGAAAAAATAATAACAAAAAATTATGGTTGTTGTACTGGTTTTTGTTTATTAACAGATGAAGAAAAAGAAAAAATAGATAAAACTGAATTTATAAATTCAGGATTATTTATATTTAAACCGACTAATATAAATTTGAATTTATGTAAAATTATATTTGATTCAAAACATGATAAAGGATGCCAAGAACAACCATATGTTAATAAAATATTTTTACCAGATAAAAAAAAATATAATAATAATTTAACTGAATATGTGTTTTTTAATCATAAATATCAATATTTTTATTATCAAATTATAAATACTGATATTATATTTATTCATAATATTGGTATTAGACATGTAATAGATTATAAGAATAAATCTGAATTATTATTAAATTATAATTATTATAATTATTATAATATATTTAATATGATTAATGGTTCACTATTAACATATGATATGCATATGAAAAAATATTATGATCTTAAATCATGGATTAATTGGGAACTAAATAGATGTTATGTTACTGTTAATAAACAAACAAAAATAACATTATTGATTTTTAATTATAATAAAAAAACAAAATCTTTTAGAAATGAATATGAAAAAACAGAACAATTATTACCTAATATTAAATATTGGTTTAAACAATATATTAAATTTACAGATTTTATTTTAATTAAAATAATAATTGATGATATACTTGTAGATAAATATATTGAATATAAAAATATGTCCCTGTAGTTTAATTGGATAAAATAAGTGACTACGGATCATTAGATAGGGATTCGAATTCTCTCAGGGACACTTTAGTTTTGGATAATTAAAAAAAATAATTTATATTTATAAAAATAAAATAATAAAAAATGATATATAGAAAAATTATTAAATATGAAAATGGGGATACTTATGTAATAGAAAAGAATACTAAATATGCTTGGTTATATACATTATTATTTGGTGTATTTTATTTTTTATATCATAAAGTATATTCTCATGCTGTAATTAGTTTTTTTGTGGGTTTAATTACATCAGGTTTATCATGGTTAATATATCCGTTTTTTGCTAATTCCATTATGAATAAATTTTGGTTAGAAAAGGGATATGAACCAATTGAAGAAAAAAAAATAAAAAAAGATTTGTCAAATTAAAAAAATGGCTTATCTTTGTCAGACGAAATTAAAATAAGTTCTTTGAAAAAAAAATAAAAAAAGATTTGTCAAATTAAAAAAATGGCTTATCTTTGTCAGACGAAATTAAAATGGTCCTATCATCTAGCGGAAAAGGATACCAAGTGTAATCTTGGAAACGGTGGTTCGAATCCATCTGGGACTGCAAATATGATCTATCGTTTAATAGAGAAAGGACATCTTCGGAAAATGATGGTTCGAATCCATCTAGATCATATTTATCGTTGATACAGGTTTAAGTAGAAGGTTCGAATCCTTCGTCAACGACAAATTGCGGGGTGGAGCAGAGGTAGCTCGTTGGGCTCATAACCCAAAGGTCAAAGGTTCGAATCCTTTCCCCGCAACAAAATGGTCCCATCGTCTAGTTAGGTTAGGACACCAAGTGTATCTTGGAAACGATGGTTCGAATCCTTCTGGGACTACGTTCTTTGAAATAGTGAAAATATTAACTTTGTTTGGGAAGTTTTATTAACCTTCGGGTTAATATAAAGGATAATATATCGTGAGATATAAAAGAAATGGTATCCTCACCCATTTGCTACTAATTTAGTAGTCCGTCTAAACAAGCTTCGTCTTAACACATTCCAATGTGGGTCTCTCTTCGGGGGGAATATATGATGGAAAATTGAGAAATGGTTCTTTGGAAAGAATAAGAAAAGTAAACCCCTACACTTGTTGTGGGTAAGGAGCTTTTCAAATAGGATTGACACCCATTACCATTTAGTCAACCAATTGATACATTTGATTAGATAAGGAGTAGATAAATTGTCAGAGTATACCAAAATAATGGCTTTTTATCAGTTTGATAGGTGAATGGTTTGATTTATTAAACCAGGAATCTTGAAAAACCGCACAGTAGGATTGGTAGTCTGAAATGTAGAATAAGTGTTGCATTTTGTGTTCCAAAAGAATATGAAACAATTGAGTGGGCACTTATTGAGATTTTATGCAAAACCTTTATTTTTAAAAAGTTAAATAACATGTATAGGAAAGTCCCACTCGACATTAATCAAAAAGACGCTTAATTCTTGACACATTTTGTGAATCAAGAGCTTGAATATCCCCAAGATTGAAGAGTTTGGTTGAAAAACGCATCTAATGGTTAATTACCATGAACTGCCCGCAAGGTAGGGAGTAGTTGGAAAGCCGAAATGATTAATGGAAAAAGTTGCATCATCAACTATAAAATGGTAGCGTTGTTAATAAACTATTATGAAATAGTGGATAAGTTAAGAACCTTGTAAATGGAAATACGAGGGTAATGTAACGAATGTATTAACGTAAAAGGTGTAATCTCAACCTTATATTCATATTATGTAGAAAATAAATAAATTAGAAAATAAATATATAGAAATTAGAATATAAAATAAGAATATGAATGAAAAATTGGTCCTATCATCTAAAAGGAAGTCTATTTAATAGGTAAGGATACCAAGTTATTCTTGGATATGAAGGTTCGAATCCTTCTGGGACTACAATAAAAAAACCGCCCGTTCGTCTAGTTGGTCCAGGACGCAAGGTTTTCATCCTTGAAATCATGGGTTCGAATCCCATACGGGTGACCAATAAAAAATGGCCTTTTCGTCTAACGGTATCATCACTCTGTGATGTTAGGACATCAGGATACCCTGAAAATATGTGGTTCGAGTCCCATAAAGGCTACTTAATTATATCACCATTAAAACCTATCATTAAATTTTCACCATCAAATGTTAAATTATTTGTAAATATAGAAGAATTTAGTAAATGTTTGTTATAAACTTTTAATACTTTTTCATATTTATTTGAAATGTATAAATAATTATTACATTTACATATATTTTTGTTTTTCCATTCTTTTGTCATTGTAAAATATTTATTATTTTTAAAATTAAATGGAATATAATTTTCAATACTATATTTATTATTATTTATTAATGTTATAAAACCGATTGATTTTATACCAATATCGATAGATTTATCCATGTATTTAATAATATCATTATCATTATCAATGTATCCTTTAATTAAATTACAAGATAAATTTAAGATATTTTTATTTTTAATTTTTTCTTGTAATTTTTTAATATCTTTATTATTTATTGTTTTTGTTTTAAAAATTTGATCATTAATATCATCGTTATAATGATGTCTACTTAATGATATATGATTTATATTATTATAAATAGTTTTATCTGACATTAATTTATCTAAATTTAAACCATTTGTATGAATAGTAATATTACTATTTTTTTTAATTATTTTTGTAGTTATATCAATTGTTTCTTTAAATAAGTCATATTTTAATGTTGGTTCACCACCTGTAAAATTAAAATTATTTATAGGTATTTTTTTTTCATTGACAATATAATTAAGTATATTTTTATATTTATCTATATTAAAAAAATTACTAGCACTGTTCATATATGTGCAAAAATCACAATTTGCATTGCATCCATTAAATCTTATTGATAAATTTATATATGGTTTATCTATTTTTGAAATTGGGTAATTGAATAATTGACAATAATGATCTTTGATATTTATAACAGTATCATATAATTTTATATTCATTAATATTTTTTAATTTTTATATATAATTAAAAAATGGTTAATTTTAAAAATTAATTTAAATGATTAATTTTATTTTTTAATGCATTAAATGCTGTTTTGAATGATTTTTCGTATTTATCACTATGTTTCTTAATAAATATATCATGATTTTTATATTTTAATGAAATTTCTACAACTTTATCGTTATTATCATTTTTTAACATTATTTTAGGGTTATTTATATCCAATTTAGATAATAATTTATTAATTTTAAAATTAATTAATTTTTTTAATTTTGAGTTTTCTTTTAAATTAGTAATTATATTCATTTTCATTTTCATTTTTTTTATTTATATTTTAATATATTTTCACTTATATTGGATTTACTAATATAAACATTATGTATATTTAATATATTAGATATTTTATTGATAAAATCATTTTCATTATCACAAATAATTAATTTATTATTATATGTGAATACGTATTCAGTTATATGATCAAGACAAGTTATAACTAAATTTTTATTTTTACTGTTTTTTAAATTAATATCTTTATTAATACCGTATTCTAATAAAGATACATCTAATATTGATTTTTTAAAATCTCCTTGATATTTATTTGTAACATTTGTTTCATTGGTATTATTTATATCTATGTCTATGTTTTTATTTGACATTGGTCCGTTACCGTGTCTTGTTTGATATGCTCGAGTTATTAAATAATAGTCAATATTATAATTATTAATATTATTATTATTTAATATATTTAAAATATTTTTTGTTCCTGTATTTGTTCTTGTTACATGTGGAAAAAATCCAAAATGCTGATCTAATAATAATCCTTGTGAACCTTCAAATAAAATATTGTCATTTGTTTTAAATTTATCTGGAATACCATAAGTTAATCTAAAATTTTCATTATGAAGAATGATATAATTAATTGATTCATAAAAATCATAGATATAATCATCATCAATAGATATATTATTGTAATAATATTTTTTTATATTTTCGATTTTTTCTTTTAATATCCATTCATTATATATATCACTAAATACTAATGAATAAAAGTTATCTTCTCTTTCAAAAGTCGCACCAAATCCAACACCGCATGTACCATGTTTTAAATTATTTATTGAACAAGTATTTTTGATTTTTTCAAATGGTGTTGTTATTGGTGAATTTGCATCAATATAGATAATTGGGTTTAATCCAAAATTTAATAATATTTTAAATTCATTTACTAAACCAATAGGATCTACTGTACAATAATTGCTCCAATATGTTGGTATATTTTGAAAAGAACCAGATCCAAAGTTAGAAAAAATATGATTTTTATTATTAAAAACAACATTATGGCCTGCTTGATGACCACCTGAATGTCTAATGATTAATGATATATTATGTTTTTTTGATAAAAAATTAGTTGTCAACCCTTTTCCTTCATCTCCAAAACCTAAACCTATTACAGATTTCATAATTTTAATTATTTATAATTGTATTTGATATAATATTTGGTATATCTTCTCTTTTTTCAGCAATAAGTAAATTATTATTTCCTATTAAATTTTTCCATTTTTCAATTGTTGATTCTATTTTTCCGTTTTTTGTTTGTTTTACATGTATATGATAAATATTATATAATTTTTTTGCTTCATTTAATAAATCAATGGTTAAAAATTTATCATTTTTATTGTCTATATTATTTTCCCATATATTATCAAATGTTAAAGATTGATTAATGTTTTTAAATTTATCTTTAAATATTAATTTTAAATTTGATTTTGATATAGAATTAAAAACTGGTTCATCACCTATTGTAAAAAGATAACCTTTTTTATTTCTTTTTTCATAACTATCAATTGATGTGTATTGTGATGCAAAATACCAAGCTAACATATAACTCTCTCCTCCATTTCTACCACCTCTACCTTCTATATAAATAGATGTTAACCATTTGTCTAATAAATCATCACTTGATTCAAATTGAGAAATTTGTAAAGGAGCGGAATCTGTTTTATGATCTCCTATTCCCATAAATAATATTTGAGAATCTTGAATATTATTTTTAATTAAATTTGAAATCATATTGGGTAAACCATTTTTAATTAAATGATGAGGTACAGTCCCCATAGAACCAGTAACATCTAATCCAATTATAATGGGTATAGAATTTGGATGTTCATCAGAGTCTCTGGATTCTCTAAAATCAATGGTTGATGGATCCATATTTTTATTTAGATTTTTTAATTTAAAAATATCTTTAATATTTTTATTATTGTATATTTTTTGACTTCTTATTTTTCTATTTGAAAATGAATATATTCCGTGTCCCATATTTTTTTATATTTTATATAAAAATAAACTTTTTTATATAAAAAACAAAAAATTATAATGAATATTTTTTTGATTTTAATTTTAAATTTTTAATTTTTAATACAATATCTATTTTTATATTATTTTCTTTTAATTTTTTTTCATCTTGTTCTATATTAATTTCTTCCTTTAATTTTAATTTTTTTTTATATTTTATTATTGATTTATTAATTAAATAATTATACCAATATGATATTATAGTTAGTAAAAATAAAATAATGTTTATTTCTAAAAATATATTATTAAAAATAAGACCATGTGGTTTTTGTGGGTTAGTTAAAATTATTAAATTTATAAATAAAATTAATATAATAATTTTTATATTTATTATAAATTTAATATAATATTTAAAATGTTTCATTTTTTTATTTTTTTTAAATCTTTTTTTGTTATTTTATTAATTCCATGTTTAGATATTTTATCTAAAATGGTATCAATATCTTTTTCTTTATTTTTTTTATTTAAATTATAAATATGATCTTTATTTAAATAATATTTTTTTTTATTTTTAATTTTATTAAATATAAGTGATTGTAAATAATAAAAAAATAATATTAATAGCAATAATAATATTAAATTACTAAATTGAAATGAACATAATAACAATGACATATAATTAAATTTATATAAAAATAATTATTTTATATAAAAAAAACAAATTATATTTATAATAATATAATATATTATGAAATTGAAAAAAAATATATATCGAATACATTTACATTTTGTATATGTAATTTTAAGATTAATAAAAATAAATAAAATAAATTTATTATCATCATATATTAAAAATTTTAATATTAATTTTAATAAAAATTATAAAGTAAATTTTAAAAAATATAATAATATATTAACAATTTTAATATCAATGGAAGCAATAATAGATAAAATTAAATATAAACATTCTATGATTTTCATTTCAGATAAAAAAGATAATTATTATGAAATAACAGAATTATTGAATTCTATAGTAATGGTAAATAAAGATAAAGATAATGATGAAATAAAAGAATTAAATAACTTTAAATCTATAAGATATAAGTTAAAAATTTAAATTTATACTGAAACATCCATTTTAATATTTGGGTGATATTTATAGTTATCTATTATAATATCATTAAAACGAAAATCATATATCGATTTAATATTTTTATTTAAATTAATATTAGGTAATTTAAAACTTTTTCTTTTTAAAATTTCTTTTAATTGTTTAATATGATTATTATAGATGTGAGCATCTCCAATATCTACTATTAATTCATAAGGAATCATATTAACTACATGTGATATTAAATATAATAATAATGCATATTGGGCGACATTATATGGGTTGCCTAAACCTATATCATTTGATCTGATATGTAATTTTAAAGACAAATATCGTTTATTATCTTTTTTAAAAGAATATAATTGAAAACCATGATGACATGGTGGTAATATCATATCATTTATTTCATCAGCTTTCCATGATTCTAACATTAATCGTCTAGAATCTGGATTTTTTTTTAATTCTTGTATTAAATAATCTATTTGATTAATACCAGTGTCATAATATTCTTTACCATCTTTATCATATTTTATACCAGACCCAAATTTTAACCATTGATGACCGTATCCTTTACCAATTGTACCAAATTCAATAGCAAAATTATCATCTTTTAATATTTTTTGAATAAATTCAGATTTAGTTAAATATGGTAATTCTATTCTATATTTTCTTTTTTTTAGATAATTATCATATGGCCAATCATTCCAATAATTTACACCGTTTTCAATTAAATATCTAATATTAGTATTTCCAAATTTATTGTATTTTTCATCAAATGCACTAAGAAACCACAACATTTCATGAATTAATGATTTGATATGAATTTTTCTTAATGTTAAAAGAGGAAAACCATCATTCATATTATATCTTAATTGGTGACCAAATATGGATATAGTACCTGTTCCAGTTCTATCATTTTTTTTATGACCATTATTTAATATTTTTTGTATTAAATTTTTATATTGATTATCTACTTGATTCATTATTTTATTTTATTTTTATTTATAAAAAAATAAAATAAAAATGTTTAAAAAATAATAAAATATATTTTATATATAAAAATAAAAAATGTTAACATTTATAAATTTTTTATTAGAAAAAAAAACATTAAATATATCAGATTATGCCTATACTCCGAACAAAAATAAACCAAGTACTTGGAAATTGAAAATAAATGATGCAAAACATACGTCATTAGCCGTTGCTGCTCTTAATAAAGGATTTCGTGGAAATAAAGTAAAAATACCTAATAAAGATATTCATAAAGTAATTTTAAAAGTAAGAAAAGCATATAAAAAATTTTATCCAGATAAAAATTTACCACAAATATTAAAATAAAATATTAGTTTTTTATAATATTTTTTATTATTTTTATAAAAATTACTGAATATGGAAAATTTAAAATATTTATTTAATTCTATTAATAAAAATAAGGAAATATTTAATATTATATTTAATGATAAAATAATAGGAAATCAGAAACATTTTAAAAAATGTTATTATAATAAATATTATAATTTTAATTATATATTTGATGATGATTTATTTATGACAAAATCGAATAATTGTATTTTGATGAAAACAACATATCCATTATTTAAAAATAAATTAATAGTTTCAAATGAAATAAAAAAAATATTACCAATTATTAGTTATTTACCTATAAATAATGATTATTATAATTATATAAATTATTATGATGATAATCATATATCATATATACCAAAGAATAAAATTAATATAGTTATTAATAAAGAATTAAATCTATGGTCAAATAGATTTAGAAAAAATATAAAAATAGGTCGATTTTTATCAAATTCATTATTTTATAATGAAAAAATAATTGAAACATTAGTAAATTTATATAAATCAATATCAAATTTTGATAATAATTTAATAATCGAACTAGAAGGTGAAGATATTGTAAAAGCATACAATGAAAAAAATTACACTAAAAAACATCATGGTGTTTTACATAATTCATGTATGAGATATAATAGTAAAACAGATCGTATTAATTTTTATGCAAAAAATAAAAATTCAGTAAAATTATTGGTATTAAAAGATGAAACAGGTAAGATTCAAGTAAGATCATTATTATGGAAAACTAATCAAGGATATTATATGGATAGAATTTATTATACATATGATTATCAAAAAGATTTATTTTTATTATATGCTAATTATAAAAATTATAAAAATTTTTATAATTATAAAGATTTAATGATAATAGAAAATGTTAATGAAAATAATATTTATCCATATATGGATACATTTATATATTTTTCACCGAAAGAAAATATATTAAAAAATAAATATGAAGAAAATTATTATAGATTAAGAGATTTATAATATATTGAATATTTTATTATTTTTTAATCCCATATATCTTCATCAAATGGATCTAAAATTTCTATATCTTTATTTTTATTTTTTTTATTTTTTTTCATAAAAAATCTATAATAATTAGAATTTTTTTCAACAATAATTTTATTATTATCAATTCTATAAAAAATTACATTTAATAATGATATTATATCAAAAATTTTATCATTTGGAAAATAATATCCACTTAAATTACTAATAATAGATTCTATACTTTTCATTTGATCTAATAACCATTTATCCTCTACTTTTTTTGAATCATTAATTAATGTTAAAATTATATATGATTCAAATAATTTAATTGATATTAATTTAAATATTTTTAATAATTGTTTTTCATATTTCTTTTTATTATTATTCTTATTTAAATAAGATTTAATAACACTTACATAGTTTTGGTATTTATTTGTTAATTTATGAATATCCATTTTTAATAATTCATATTTACCTCTTAATGATGATTTATCATATTTTAATATTTTATCATTAATCTTATCATATAATGTTTTTCTATTGAAAAAATTCTCATTTGTAAATTGATAATAACTAGTTAACATTATTTTATTTTTGTTTTTATCCAAGATATTAACTTATTTAAATAAATATTTAATTTATTAGATAAATATTTATTATATAAATATAATGATAATGTAATTAATAATGATATTATTATTGAATTAAATATATTATTGAATACTAAATTAATAATAAATGATATTATTAAAATTAATAAATATTCTCTTTTAACTAAATCTTTAAACATTCCTTATTTTTATTTTTATATATTAAAAATAAAAATTATTTTTTTAAATAATATAAATATAATATATAGATATATGAAAATAAATTTTAATAACTGGGATAATTTAAAGAATATTATTTTTTATGATGATAATTATGTTGAATCAAATAATGATTTTATTATTTTTTATGATGATGAATATTTATTAGGACACATAATATCAAATGATTTTTATATTTATAAGGGTTTAATTAATATTAAAGATTTTAAAAAAAATTATACAACATTTTATAAATTAATTTATTATAAAGATGATGAATATTTATATTTTTGTCGAGATGGTGAATTATATGAAATGGATTTCATTTATAGTAAAGATAAAGAATTAATAATAAATAATACATATAAAATATGTAATGATTTTAGATATAAACCACATCAATATGATAATGATATAATAGATAAATGTTTCACATATGATGAATTATTTGATGTTTTAAAAAAATAATAATATTTATGAAAATAAATTTTAATGATTGGGATAATTTGAAAAATCATATAGATATATATTTTTATGATAAAAATTATATGAATAATAAAATAAATAAAAAACATTATATTATTTTTTTTGATGATGGTGTTTATTTGATTGGTTTTTTATTAAAAAATCAATTATATATTTATAAGGGGATTGGTGAATATGATCTAATATATGATAATGTTTTTAAAATACCATATAAAAATGGTTATTTGTTTTTTCAAAAAGATGGGGATTTAGCAGATATGAAAACTATTTCTAATGAAGAAATAAAAAATATAAAAAATGGAAATTATAAAATATGTAATGATATGAAATATAGAACAGCATTATTAACGGATATATGTTTTACTTATAATGAATATTTAAATATTTTAAATTAAATTATATTTTTATATTGTAATCTTTAGAAAAAGATGATATATAATTTTTTAAATTTTTTAACATATTATAATAATTGGTATCATTATCATTATCTTTATTTTTTGATATAATATCAATTAAACTATAATAAATTTCTCTTACTAAGTCTAATAATATATCATCTTTAGATATATTTTGTTTCATTAATATTATTTCATCTTCTAATTGATGACAATAATTTATTAATTCAATTACAGATTTATTATTTATTATGTCTTTATTATTTTTGAATATTTGATTTATAGATTTCATTATTTTAGGTTATTAAAAAATTTTAATTGTTCCAATTATTTAATCGTTCATTTAAACAAGATGCATAAGTTTCCATTGCATTTTTTTGTACAATTAATAGTGTTTTTTGGATTAATGATAATTCATTAAATTTTTCTGTACCAAAGATATTTTCTAAATTTTCTATTTTTTCTTCAATTTCAATAAGTTCACCACTTACTTTTTTATAATTTTTATTCATAATTATTTTATTTATATTTCTATTTCAAATATATTATCTGAAATTTTTGTATATGGGATTTCATTTAATAAATTATTCAATTTTTTTTTATTACCTTCAAATGTACCTTCCAATATTTCATAAATTTTAAAATTATTTAATAATTTAATTAAGTTATCATCCATTACATACGATGTATTAAATCCTTTATTAAAATCATCTATAGTTGCAATAGTGATAATATCTTTATTTATTGTTAATATGTATTTCATAATATTTATTTTTTTTTGTTTTTATAATGTGTATTTTTCAATTAATTTTTCGTCATATGATTTTAGATAACGTAAAGATTTAGAACTAATGTGACTGAATTCAATATCACTAGGAATATAAACAATTTTAATATTAGGATATATATCTTTAATATATTGCATTTGTCTATTTTCATATACTAAATCAAAACCATCTCTTAAACCCCTAATTAAAGTTATATCAATATTTTCATGTTCTTCTTTTTCTTTAATATAATCAGTTATTAAACCAGTATAATAATTAACTTCTTTATTTAATTTTTTATTAAGTAGATTTGTATTGTTTTTTAAATTTATTAAATAATCAGTATCTTGGTTTTTTTCTGGATTTATACCAATTGCTATTATTACTTTATCAAACATTTTTTCAGCTTTTTCCATTATGTTTTTATGTCCATTATGGAATGGGTTAAAACTACCAGCATAAATTCCAATTTTTGGTGTGTAATTTTCTATATATTCAATTAATTTGATAATATTAACTTGATTATTATGACCATATTTTGTATGAAGTAATATATGTTTTAAAAAATCTAATCTGTTTTTTTTATATGTGCTAAATCCATATTTTTGATTTTCTAAATATATTTGTTTTTCATATCTTAATAGTTCTGGAAATGACGAATCATTTATAATAGACATATCTAAATCTATAAATATATTTGATAATTTATTTGATGATTTATGATTTGCTGTATCATTTATTATATTTATAGATGTTTTAATTATATCATTTAATTCGGATGATAATGATAATAAAAATTCAGATGATAATTTTTCATTATCGTTATTTCCAATAATATAAATAATATCATGGAATATACAACTTATTACTAAAATATCTTTTTCAGTATTATCAATATCTTTATTATCATATAGTTTATAAATTTTATTTAAAATAAAATTTATATGTTCAATTGTATGAAAAAATCTATGTTTTTCTGAATATCTTTTTTCTATTTCATTAATATCGATTGATATATTATATTTATTTAAAATATATTTGATTTTATCTTTAAAAATTAGTTCCATATGTGTATATATTATTTTTTTTAAATTAAATTATAACTTTCCATTTTTCAACATCAATATTAATTGTTTCTCGTTTGTGATTAATATTAAATAAATTTATTTTTATTCTATATTTATTACCAATATCTTTTATATTAAGAACATTTAAAATTTTAATTTCTTTATTTATAGACGATATATTATCATTTATTATTGATGTTGTAAATTCATCTATATAATAGATATTTTTAAAATTAATAAAAATAATATATGAAACAATCAAACTTAATAATAAACTATTAAATATTAAAACAGATATAGATAATATTTTATTTATATTAAACAAATAATAATAAAAATCATGAATATATATTAATATATTATTAATATATTCATTTTTAATAGATATATTAATAATAAAATATTGAAATACTAAAAAGAAAAAACCAAATAATATAATTAAGAAAAAATAAATTACATTTTTAATGTATTTAATATTTCTTTTCTTTTGTAAAATTTTATTTTTTAATGTTTCCATTTTTTTTTATTTTTTAATAATTTAATTCGATAGATATACTAGGTAAAAATTGATTGATATCATTGTTATTTATTGATGTAAATTTATAAGATATACCAGGCATTAAAATAATATTGTCAGTTAAAATAATTCCCATTTTTACCATTGGTTCAATTGACATTAATTCTGTTAATATGTTATTTGTTAAATATTTTCCAAATCCTCCTTTTAAATATGTTGATATAATAATAAATCGTTGATGTAAAATATCAATTCTTATTTCTAAACCCATTTGTCTATATGTAAATAAATTTTCATTTAATAAATCAATATCCATATCAAAAAATCCACCTATATAATATATGTTTTTTTTTATTATACCAATTGATAAACCCAATTCAATTGATTGTGAAGTTATACCATATGATGTATGAAAATAAGAATAATAATTATAATTTCTGTTGTAATTATTATATTTGGTTTTATCTATAATTGGTTGTTTTATGTTATTGTATGTTTCATATTGTTTAATTTGTTCATTTTTAATATCATTTAATCTTCTATTTAAATCTTTTTCATCAACACATATTTTTGCTTTAATATAATAAGTATATCCGTTCCATTTTTCATTTAAAATAGTAAATTTTGTTATGCATTCTGATATGATTTTAGTTTTTATAAAAATTTCATAATCTTTATTTTTTATTTCTGTTTGAGTGTTTATAAATACACCTAATTCCTCAATTAAATTTCTTTTTAATTGATTTATAATTATATTTTTTACATAAATTTTACTTTCATTTTCACTTACGTTATATGTGTATTCTCTAATATAACAATGTGAAAATGAAAGTAAGGGTAAAAATAATAATAATAATTTTATTAATATTTTATTGATCATTTACTTTAAGATTTAATGATTTATTGATTTCATCATTATAGATATTTTCAAATTTTTCTTTATTGTATTTGATGTTTTGGTTTTTGATATTATTATTATAAATATGTATAACATCATTTTTATTTACTTCTAAAACAACCCAATATTTATATTTTTTTGTTTTTTTATCTTGCAATAAATATTTATCTTTTTCTTTAATATTTTTTAATACACTTATTGATATTTGTCTAGATAAACTTTGATACATATTGCCATTTTCATTGTCTATTTCATTATTATATCTTTCAATTACGTCTTTAATAATAACGTTAACTTGTCTAGATATATCACTTCTAGATTGTGATTTAGCAATTTCAATTGCGTTATTTAAATTGTAGGATTCACCATATCCAACAGATCTAAAATAATTTTTATCTGTTTTATTATTTTTATTATCTAATGGTGTTTTAATTTCTATTGATGTTGATTCAATATTTTTTTGTCTTTTACATGCATATCCAATAAGTAAAATGGATATTAAAATAAATAATAATTTTTTCATTTGTTTATTGTTTTTAATGGTTAATAAATTAAATCAATTATAGGTATGTTTTCTATTTCACCATATTCGTTTTTACATTTGGCTATTTTTCTTTTTTTGTTATTGTAATAAATATCAATTATAGTTACATAATAGAATGTAATTTCATTATTTATAAATATTCGTTTTTTGTCTCCAATTTTTATTTTATTTGATTTTCTTTTTCTATAAAAATAATCAAATATAAAAATAATTAAATTTATTATAACCAATGAAATGAATATGATAATTATATATTTCATAATAATTTAAATATAATATAAATTATTAAATAAAAAAAATTATATTATATTTTTTATTTCTCTATCCATTTCTTTTTTAATGTCATTTTCTTTAATTATTTGTCTTTTATCTAATATTGATTTACCTTTTGATAATGCAATTTCAATTTTTGCTATTCCTTTATTATTAATAAATAATTTAATAGGCACAATTGTTAATCCTTTTTCATTTACTTTTGTATTAAATTTTAATAATTGTTTTTTAGTTAAAAGTAATTTTTTATCTCTAATTGGATTATGATTTTGATAGTGTTCTTTATTATATTCACTAATATAAAAATTTTTTAACCATAATTCATTATTTTTAAAATAACAAAAAGAATCTGTAAAATGTGCTTTACCCATTTTAATAGATTTAATTTCAGTTCCTTTTAACATAATTCCAGCAATTTCTGTTTCTAAAAAAATAAATTTAAAGGTTGCTTTTTTATTTTTTATTATTATATTTTTCATTTATAAAATTTATATAAGTTTTAGTAAAATGATATATTATTTCTAAATTATCAATGTCAATATTAAATGTTTTATCAATTTTTGATATTATATCGTATTCATCATAATTATTTTTAATAATGATATTTTTATTATAATATTTTATGATCCAATTTTCAATATAATCAATCATATATAAATATAAAAAAATAATTAAAATAAAAAAAATAATAAGTATTTTTTTATATATAAATAATAAATAAAATTATTTAATTGAGTATATTAAAAATAAAAAATTATAATTTTGATAAATTAGATAATCCAAGAAAAGGGTGGTTTTTGTTAGGATATCATAAAAGTGGAAATACTGAAGGTATCGCATATAAAGATTATTTAGGAAATATATATTTTGTTAATGGTTCTGGACAAACAATAGGAAATGATGGAACAGATGGAACGTCAGGAACTAGTGGTATATCTGGAACATCAGGAACTAGTGGAATAAATGGGATAAATGGAACTAGTGGAATAAATGGGATAAATGGAACATCAGGAACTAGCGGAATAAATGGAATTAGTGGAACATCAGGAACATCAGGAACGTCAGGAACTAGTGGTATAAATGGATTAAATGGATTAAATGGAACATCGGGAACAAGTGGTATAGATGGACGTAATGGGGATAAATATAAAACATATTCAAATACAACATTTCAAATACCACAAAGTCATCCAACATCATTGATTTTATTAGTTGAATCTGGTTTATCATGGAGTGTTGGTCAAAATTGTGTAATAGCATATGATGAATTTAATTATTTAAATGCATTAGTAATATCTTATGAATATAATAGTAGTAATTGGTTGTTATATGTAAATAGTGTAAATAATGTAGGAAATGGAACATATAGTAATTGGATAATTAATTTATCAGGTAATCAAAATATAGGATCAAATGGATATGGAACAGATGGAACAAGTGGAACATCAGGAACAGATGGAACAAGTGGAACATCAGGAACAGATGGAACAAGTGGTTCAAGTGGAACATCGGGTTCAAGTGGAACAACAGGAACAAGTGGTTCAAGTGGAACATCAGGAACAAGTGGTTCAAGTGGAACATCAGGAA
>Ga0256913_10000280_pt1 | contig 25381 bp, 21 predicted proteins | sample Axial_MatmetaG_FD_185970 | JGI IMG/M metagenome (GOLD analysis project Ga0256913, IMG submission 185970) | Deep-sea worm associated microbial mat communities from Axial Seamount, Juan de Fuca Ridge, Pacific Ocean - Axial_Mat | ecosystem: Environmental > Aquatic > Marine > Oceanic > Microbial... | reverse complement strand
TTTTTTAATAAAAAGAGGGAAAGGGTTAGGCGGCATCTAGAAGAGAAAGGGGCGAATATCCGTCAGGTGACGGACGCAGGTTCAAGTCCTGTCCCCGCTACTATAAGCCGGCATGAGATTGTCGGCTTTTTTAATACTCAGGACTAAATAAAAAAAATGTATACAGTATATGTATTATATTCAAGAGAGTATGAAAAAATCTATATAGGATTTACATCAAATCTGGAATCGCGGATGAAATCTCATAATTATTTATCAAAAAAAGGCTATACAATAAAATATCGACCCTGGGAAGTTGTGTATACAGAGAGTTATGAAACAAAGAGTGAAGCAATGAAGCGAGAAAAGCAATTGAAGAGTTCAAGGGGTAGAAGATTTATATGGGAAGAAATAATAGGCAGATAATAATTGAAAGAAAATGAAGAGGCTAAAGGGTTAGGCGGCATCTTGAAGAGAAAGGGGCGAATATCCGTCAGGTGACGGACGCAGGTTCAAGTCCTGTCCCCGCTACTAGAAGCCGGCATGAGATTGTCGGCTTTTTTAATACTATTTTCTATCGTATCATTTTAGCTGTTGTCTTTATTATTACTTTTCTTGGGCTTAAACGGGTACAGAAAACAAGCATTTTATTTTTTAATCAGCGTACAGACATAATACTGTCTTTTTTCATTTCTTTGTATATAAATTTTGTAAGATTGAGATCCCTTACATTTATTATAATATCAACACCGGTTTTATTTATTATTTTTGCTTAATTGATTCTAGATTTGCTTTTCTTCGTGCGACAAGTACTGAATTATTTCCGTTTTCCGAATTAGTATATGCTGTTTTTTACCTATACCACTGGAAGTACCTATAATTAATGTATCTGTCTTGTTTTTGCTTTTTATATGATCTAATTAAAATTCTTTTATTTAAGCATAATGGTTTGATTAAGATTCCAAATTGTTAGATTTTCGATATATGATGTCTTCAGTAGACAGTATTTATGTTAATTTAAGAATTAATTAATAACAATTTTATATATTATGGTTAGAATTTATGTACCTTTGCTTGGTTTTTTGATTAAAGATAAAAGCACAATGGTGTTTTCTTTCAAATAATATAGTTTAGATAGAGACTGATAGAAAATACTATAATACATATATACGTTACTATATTATTTTGATATTAATTCTATAATTAGGTATTTAAAAAAATAAATTATATGATAAATTATAAATTAATTTTCGTTACGTTGGTTTTAATATTATTTGCTTCATTTAATATTCATTCTCAAGTAACAATATCGGGTAAGGTATACGGAGAATTAAGTAATCAGCCTCTTCCGGGTGTCGAAATAAATGAAATTGGGGGTAAGATAAAGGTTTTTACAGATAGAAACGGCTATTTTACATTTATTATTGATAAAAAAAAGATAGTGAATTTGTCTTTTGTTCTTGATGGGTATGAATCATATTTCTCCAGTGCCAATGGTAAATTATCCGATCAGTTGGATATGGGAATAATAAGATTATATCCTATAACAAAAATAGATGAAGAAGATATTAATGCCTTGAATGAAACTGAATTGTCAGAAGATGATGAAAGCCAAAGAGTTTCCAGTTTGCTTACATCTTCATGGGATATTTTCAGTAGGACGGCAGCTTATAATTTTGGCGTTGCCAGATTTAGAGTGAGAGGACTTGGTAATGAATACGGCAATATGTATCTCAATGGTATGCCGATGAACAATCTCGATGATGGGTATATAGCATGGAGTATATGGGGAGGATTGAATGATGTTATGCGTCGAAAAAACAGCAGTAGTTCGCTTGAACCTGCATTCTTTGACTTTGGTGCGTTATCCGGTGCTACAAACGTAAGTTTACTCGCTTCTGATCAGTGGAAGCAAACCAGAGTATCTTATGCTATCTCCAATCGCTCATACAGAAATCGTGTTATGGCAACTTATTCAACCGGAATGATGGATAATGGTTGGGCACTTACTCTATCGGGATCCAGAAGATGGGCACAGGAAGGATTTAAGCCAGGTACATTTTACGATGCATATTCCGGATTTATTAGTATTGATAAGAAATTGGGAGACAAACAATTATTGAATTTAGTGGTGTTAGCCTCACCTAATAAAAGAGGAGGAGCAGGAGGAGCCACAAAAGAAATGTATGAACTTGCCGGTTCGCATTATTATAATTCTTACTGGGGGTATCAAAACGGGAAAAAACGCAATTCAAGGGTTAGCAATAGCTTTCAGCCAATTGCAGTATTGAGACATGTGTGGAAACCCAATATGAATACAGAAATTAATACTTCGCTCGGTTATATGTCGGGAAGATATGGCCGTACACGATTGGATTGGTATAATGCTCCTGACCCGAGACCCGATTATTACAGATATATGCCAAGTTATCAGTTGAGCGACGAAATGAAATCAAGGTTAACAAATCTTTATAGCAATAGCGAAGACCTTAGACAAGTGAATTGGGCTGATCTTTATGAGTACAATGGGGCAGGTTCAGGATCTATACTTAAAGAGATAGGATACACAGGTGATATTTCAAATGAAAAATTCTCTAATTATGTATTGCAAGAGCAAAGAAAAGATCCTACAAAATTTACATTCAATACCAATATACAAACAACAATTGGTGATAATACAAGCATTTTCGGAGGCTTGACGTACATCAATCAAAAGACTGAATATTTCCAGGAACTTGTAGATCTTCTTGGTGGAACATTTTATCTTAACAGGGACAAATTTGCTGAACGCGATTTTCCCGATGACAATGATAAACTGCAATACGATCTCAATAATCCGGACAAAATAGTAAGAGTAGGGGATGACTATGGATATAATTATGATATAAATACGACTGCTGCTAAGGCTTGGGGAAAAGCATTGGTAAGCCTTAATAAAATTGATGCTTATCTGGCTTTGGAATTGTCAAATACTTCATTTTACAGGGATGGACATTATAAAAGCGGTAAATTTCCTGAAAATTCTTTTGGCAAAGGAGAAGTTCATAAATTTTTTAATTATGGGCTGAAATCAGGAATTACATTTAAGTTGAACGGTAGAAATTATATTTTTGCAAATGGATTGATGATGACTAAAGCTCCATTTGCCAGAAATACTTATCTTTCACCCCGTACAAGAGATGAGTCTGTTATCGATCTGAAATCGGAAAATATATTGGGTGGAGAAATGGCTTATGTTTATAAAAGCCCAACTTTGTCAATAAAAGCTCTTGGGTATTATACAACAATTAGGAATAAAACAAAGACAACCAGTTTTTATCATGATGAACAAAGAAGTTTTGTCAATTATATAATGACTGGTATTGACGAATTGCACCTTGGTTCGGAATTGAGCGCTGAGTATAAAGTGACATCTTCATTGTCGGTAAGCGGCGTTGCTGCTTTGGGGCAATATTTATATACAAGCAGACCTTCAGCTACTATTGCACAGGACAATAATGCTGAAGTATTGACCGACAGAACTGTTTATATGAAGAATTACAGGATTCCTGGAACACCTCAGAAAGCAATGTCATTTGGATTGAGGTATAATTCCCCGAAATATTGGTTCGCTACTCTTGCTTTTAATTATTTTGATGATATTTGGCTTGATTTCTTCCCTGATCGTAGAACAGATGGAGCTGTTGATGGAACTGATAAATTAAATCAACCCGAATTGTGGCATGCGATTATAGATCAAGAGAAATTGCCTTCAAATTATACATTGGATTTCTTTGGAGGTAAATCATGGAAAATCGGTAAAAAATATATTTATCTGAATGTAGGGGTTAGTAACTTACTTAATAACACAGATTTTATCACAGGTGGGTATGAACAGTATAGATTTGATTATCAGTCAAAGGATATCACAAAATTTCCACCTAAGTATTTTTATGCTTATGGTACCAATTATTATATCAGTTTAAGTCTGAGATTGTAAAAATTATTAGAAACAAATTAAAATATATAAAAATGAAGAAATTATTTAATTACCTGTTTATTGGATTAGTAAGTATATTTATTATTAGTTCATGTGTGGATAATACATTTGATGAGCCGGAATTTCCTTTTAAAGATCCGGATCTGACAACAAATACCACAATAAAGGAAATAAAAGCCTTGCATTCTTCCGGTTCTTATGAGACAATTGATGAAGATTTGATTTTTAGCGCTGTTGTTATAGCAAATGATAGTACAGGCAATTTTTATAAAAAAATAGTAGTTCAGGATGAGACTGCAGGAATAGAGATTTTAATTGACGGAAGGGATTTGTATGGAAAATATCCTATCGGTAGAAGAGTTTTCGTGAAAGCAAAAAGTCTTGTTATCGGGGATGATAACGGTGTTGTCCAATTGGCTGCTTTAGTATCTGAAGGTAACATGGTTCCTATAGCATTCAAAGAGTTGGGAGATTTCGTAATTGGTGGTTCACTGAATAATCCCGTTGTTGCAAAAGAGATGAAAATAGGCCAGTTTTCCGATGATGATATAAGTACTTTAGTGAAATTTACTAATGTCCAATTCGATAAAGAATCCGTAGGAAAGACTTTTGCTGACGGAATAGCCCATTCTGATAAAAACAGGACTTTGGTTGATTGTTCTAAAAAAGAATTTATCGTCAGGACAAGTGGTTATGCAGAATTCGCAAATGATACTATTCCGGGATTAAATGGTGAATTGACATGTATTTTGGGTAAATACAGAAGTGATTATCAAGGATATATCAGGAGCGTTAAGGATGTGAACTTTTATCAGGAAAGATGCGGAGAGAGTACGGGCGATGAAACATTGATAACTATAAGATCCGTAAGAGATATGTATGCTTCCGGACAAACTACTATGAATGATAAAGTTAAAATATCAGGCGTCGTTATTTCGGATAAAAATGCAGCTAATTTGGATGGTAAAAATATGGTGTTGCAGGATGCGACTGCAGGAATAGCTATTAGGTTTAATGCAGCTCATGATTTTGAACTAAATGATCAAGTAGAGATAATTATCAGTAATCTGGAATTGTCGGAGTACAATAAACTTTTACAATTTAACGGTATTTCATTGGATTTGGTAAATAAGACAGGTTCCGGTATTATTGAACCCAAAGTAGCAACGGTAAATGAGATTTTAAGCAATAACGAAGCTTGGGAGTCAACTTTGGTGAAAATAAAAGATGCACAAATAACCGGAGGAAGTGTGTATAAGGATTATGATGTCGTTGTTAAAGATGCTACCGGGTCCATTGATATGTACACAAGATCGTTATCTACATTTGCTAATGAAGCTTTACCTTCAGGAGATGTTGATGTTACTGCTATTGTTGGTCAATATAAAGATACATACCAAATTTATATTAGAAACCTTGATGATGTGGTTACTGCCGGCGGTGGCGGTGGCGGTGGTACCGGTGATGAATTATTCAGTGATGATTTTGAAGCGGGAATTGGCAAATGGAATGCGGTAAATGTATTGGGAGATCAGGTTTGGGGTCATGATGAAATTCATGGGCATCCCGGAGGTTGTGCTAAGATGAGTGGATATGACGGTAGCGCTCATGCTAATGAGGATTGGTTGATAACTCCTCAATTGGATTTCACTTCTGTTGCCAATCCTGTATTTAAATTTGATAATGCTACAAATTATGATGGTAATCCTATGGAACTTTATATTTCTACTGATTATTCAGGAGCGGGAGATCCAAATTCTGCATCCTGGACACAATTGACATTTAATAAATCAAGTGGAAGCTGGTCATGGGTAAGTTCGGGAAATATAGATCTGACTTCTTACGCAGGACAAAAGGTTTATGTCGGATTCAAATTTACTTCCGGTGATGATAAATCAGCTACCTGGGAAGTAGATAATGTTGTTGTAAAATAAAAAGAAATTGAGATTTAAAATCCCCGGTTTGCACATGTGGACCGGGGATTATTTTTTTATTCATTGATAGAATTATGAGTGATAAAGTTTTCCGGTTCAAACAATTTTCCGTTAAATATGATCTGAGCCCGATGAAAATCGGTTTTGATGGAATATTGCTTGGTGCCTGGTGTGATATCCACAATGATTCAATGGTTTTGGATGTTGGAACCGGTACGGGACTGATAGCCCTGATGTTGGCACAAAAAAATCCTAATGTAGAAATCTATGCGATAGAACCCCATCCCGATTCTTACATGGAAGCATTGTTTAATTTCAAAAATTGTTCGTGGAAGAATAGATTATCGATAAGTAAAATAAAATTGCAAGATTATAATCCTTCAGTAAAATTTGACCACATTGTTTGTAATCCTCCGTATTTTAATGCAGGTACAAAATCATTTTTAAAAGACAGGGCTAAAGCTAGACATACTATAAGTCTCACTCATGAAGAGTTATTGATTTATGCTACCGGATTACTGCACTCTCAAGGTAAATTATCCGTAATTCTTCCGTTTACTGAAGGCAATGAATTTATATCAAGAGCCGTAAAATTGAATTTCGGATTATCCCGGTTGTATGAGGTATTCACCAAATCAAAGGTAGAGAGATTATTGATAGAATTGAAGTACAATTGGTCGGGAAATCCGCTTAGGAAATTATTGAAAATATATGATGACTCAGGAAATTATAGCATTGAATATAAGAATGTAGTTAATGATTTTTATTTAAATATATGATGTTTTTTTAAGTAAATTCTTTTGTTCCACTCAATAATTAAATTAAATTATTATAAAATATATTTGGATTGTTGTAAAATGGTTGTAATTTTACTGTTTATTTACTAATTAAAAACTTAACGATGAAACTAAATTTTAAGAAATTGAAAATTGATTCTAGGTTTTTTCTCTTTGGTGCGTTAATGATTTTTAGCGGCTTTGTTTCCGCTCAATCATTTGCAGTAATGGGAAAAGTAACCGGAGGTGACGGTGGTGCTCTTATAGGAGCTTCAGTTAAATTGGAAAACACTACAATTGGAACTATTACCGATCTGGAAGGTAATTACAAATTGAGTATTACTACAAGTTCTCCTGATGTAAATCTTGTCTTTTCTTATATCGGATATTCACCGGTAACAAAAAAAGTTGCGGTAATTCCCGGAGGAAAAACTACATTGGATGTTGTATTAAACGAAGACTATATAGGTCTTGATGAAGTGGTGATTACAGGTGCTTCCACTGCTACTACAAAGAAGCAGTATGGAAATGCTATTTCTACCGTCAATAGTAGAGAAATCGAACAAGCAGGTGCTTTATCGATTGATAGAGCATTGTCAGGAAAAATATCAGGTGCTGTCATTAATCAAAATTCTGGAAACCCAGATGGAGGTGTTTCCGTGACTTTAAGGGGATATAGCACGATTGTCGGTCAATCTGATCCTTTATATATTGTAGATGGTGTTATTATTGACAATTCATCTGATGCATTATTGGATCTCGGAGGTTTTTCACAAAACAGACTTGCTGATATTAATCCCAATGATATTGATCATATAGAGATATTGAAAGGTGCTGCTGCAGCTGCTATTTACGGATCACAGGCTAGTAACGGTATCGTTCAGATATTTACTAAAAAAGGTCAGTTGGGAAAACCGAAAGTATCTTTTTCTACAAGTGCGAATATGAATACTTTGCGTAAAGAAATACATGAAAATATGTATCCGAAAGTTTGGGCTAACTCGGATATTCATGATCTTACGCAAAATGATGTTACCAGATACAAAATGCAGGATTATGTATTTAGTCCAGGATACGGTAACGAAAATGCATTATCGATAAGCGGTGGAGCTAAAAATACAAAATATTATGCTTCGTTGAATTCTTATTATAATGAAGGTATAATGGATAATACCAATTTCAATAGATATTCTGCCAGACTTAATCTCGATCAGATATTGAATAAATGGTTGTCGGTTTCTTTTGGTTTGAACTATATCAACAGTAAATCAAGAAATGTTCCTAACGGCGGAATTAACAAATTTTACGGTGCTTTAACAGGAATGAATTTCAATAATAATACCTATGATCCGGAACCGGATGAAAACGGTAATTATAATAGTCCTGCCGGATGGGTACCCAATCCACTTGAGGCTATCAATAATTTCAGATTTTTCCAAAATACCAATAGAATGTTGAGTAATGTAAAATTCAAATTGGCATTAATGGATGGTTTGAATATGAACTTTAATATAGGTTCCGATTGGTACAATCAGGATGCTACTGCATATATTCCATTAGGCTCTAACGGAGCAGCTAACGGTTATGCTAGGGCAGCTTTAAAAAATTTCCAGAGACTTAATGCAGACTTGAATATCAATTATACAACTGAGTTTGGTGATTTTTTGAAATCTACAAGTGCACTTGGAATGTCAGCGCAAAAAGATAAAAAGCATCTTGCAATACTGACTTCTAATAAGATATCACCTTTTGTAGAGACTGTTAGTGGTGATATTACAGGTAAAACCGATGCAACGGGAGAAAGATCTATTCAAGGACTTTATCTTCAACAAACTTTCGGTTTATGGGATAAATTATTTGTTACAGGTGCTGTCAGATGGGATCAGGCTTCACCGTTCGGTATCAATTCCAGAACTCAGTTCTATCCCAAAGCAAGTGTCTCATACTTGATTTCAGATAATGATTTCTGGAAAGATAATTTAGGCATTTTCAATACTTTTAAGATCAGAGCATCTTATGGTGAATCAGGAAATATGTCTGCTTTGAGCGATTATGAAAGATTTTCAAATTATGGAGATGTAAATTATCTTGGTGCTTTGGGATTTGTTCCCTCAACAGCTATGGGTAATGAAAATGTAAAACCTGAACGTCAAAAAGAAACTGAATTCGGTATTGACTTCTCTATGTTCAATAACAGATTCGGTGGTGAATTTTCATATTATAATGTAGATGTGTCTGATTTATTACTTCAGATAGAATTGGCTCCTTCAACAGGATTCGGTTCCAGATATGAAAATATAGGTACTATGAATAATAAAGGTATCGAATTGTCATTAAAAGGAGTTCCTGTTAAATCAAAAGATCTTTCATGGATAGTTTCAGGTACATTTAGTAAGAATACAAATGTTGTGAATGATATTCCCGGAGATCAGGTAACTTTGAATAATACATTTGGTATAGTAAGAGCTATCAACGGTCAACCTTTGGGAGTCCATTACGGATATTATTATGAAAGAAATGAAGACGGAACTATCTGGCTTGACGATAATGGATTACCAAAAAGAGCGGTAAATGAAAGCGGTACTAAATTGAGAAAAGTGATCGCAGATCCTAATCCTGATTTTGTCGCTTCTTTGATAAATGAACTTCAATATAAAAACTTCTCTTTCAGATTGCAATTTGATCAAGTGCAGGGATTTGATGTTTTCAATTTTACCGACAGGGTAAATACTCATCCTGCTTTTGCCGGAGGTCATTATGATGAAGATGAATTGAGAGGAGAACTGCCGAAAGGGTACAATAAAGCAGCTTACAATATCTGGGAAAGATATATCGAAGACGGTTCCTTTATAAAATTAAGGGAACTGTATTTAGGATATAAATTCAATCCGGGAACTTTAGGTGTCAGCTCATTAAATGTTTATGTCTCGGGAAGAAATCTGTATTCTTTTGACAACTATCTCGGATGGGATCCAGAAACATCAACTGCCGGTCAATCAAACGGTGTTCGTGGTTTTGATTTCAATGAAGTGCCTATACCAAGAACATTTAAGATTGGTTTAAATGCAACATTTTAATAATAATATTTATAAAAAATAAAATAATAACAGTATGAAAAATATATTTAAATTATTGTTTTTATCATTCCTGATTGTTTCTTATACAGCTTGCAATCTGGATCTGGTAAATCCTAATGCTGCAACGGAAGAACAAGTACTTAAAACAAAAGACGGCTTGTTTGGATTGGCAGTTGGAATCGAAAATCTTTATGCTACATCTGCTTTGGGTTCAGCTATTAATACGGTAGCTGTCACTACCAGGGAAGCAGCAGCAGTAACTACATATTCCAGTCTTGAAGGTCTTGAAGACGGTGGAGCTGAACTTTCCGGAGACAATGAAAGAGTTTCAAGAACTTTTAGCAGAACTCACAGAGTAAAAGGAATGACTGAAGATATGATCGCAAATTTGGAAGATGTTGAATTAAGCGAAGATACTAAAGCCGGATTATTTGGTTTGGCTAACTTGTATAGAGCTATGTCATTGGGTATTTTAGCTCAAGACTGGGAAAAAGTAGCTATCTTGAATTCCAGAGATGGAAATGCAGTGTTTTCACCAAGAATGGATGCTTATAATGAAGCTATCTCAATTCTGAAAGCTTCAATTTCAAGAGTTAAATCTTCGGGTATTTCAGATGAATTTGCATCTGTTTTTATGTCTCAGGAAGAACTCTTGAATAAATTGAATGCATATCTGGCAAGATATGAATTATTTGCCGGAAATTATCAGGATGCAATCGATGCTGCAAATAGTGTTGATAAAACCAAAGCTTATTTCTTTAATTATAATTCCGAGAATAAAAATCCGGTATATGTAATGTTTATCGAAAACCTGGTGGAATTGGCTCCAAGAGATAATTTCGGATTGCCTGCTGAATTAAACGTTGATCCTAATGATGGAAGACTTGCATTTTATTTCAGCTCTGTTGATACGACAAGCCTTGTAGGTTTGCCTATCGATCAATTGGTATGCCCTTTCTTTATCGCTGATAATGCCCCTATTCCTTTCTATAATCCAAGTGAAATGGATCTTATAATTGCTGAAGCTTATGCCAGAATGGATAATTTTACCGATGCTGAAACAGCTTTGAATAATGTAAGAAACAAAAAAGCTGCTGACGATGCATTGGGTTACGGATTGGCTGCAGGTTTTGATGATACTTATTCGGCAAATGGAGATAAAACCGCATTGTTGAATGAGATTTACAAAAACAGAAGAATGGAAACATATCTGTCGGGAACAGCTCTTGAAGATAGTAGAAGATTCAACAGACCTGATCCTCCTGCAGGAATAGACTATACTACAGAGAGAAATAGAAATTTCTATCCATATCCTGCTTCCGAAAGAGCAAGAAATGCAAATACACCTGAAGATCCTCAAATATAAACAGGATTTCAGAAATATAAAAATGAAGCCTTGCAGTAATGTGAGGCTTTTTTTTCCTTATTATCTACGGATACTAATTGCCCGGGTTAAACGGTAATGGTCTTCAACAACAGATCTTTAATACTCGCATACATATCATAAAAATCAATAAATTCTTTGGGGTTTACCCATTTTGCTTCCAAGATATCTTCTTCCGTTTGCGGGGTTAATTTAAGTTGGTTCGCTTTCATATAATACCAATATGAAATTTTTAGATACCTGCTTTTCTCCTTGTAAATATGGAATGTCTTCCCGGCTTTTCCCCCTATTTCTATTTTCTTAATTCCGGTTTCTTCCATAACTTCCCTGACTGCTGCATCGCGCTTTTTCTCATTTTTATGAATATGTCCTTTAGCCAGATCCCAAAATCCTTTTCTGAAAATAACCAATATTTCGCCCTTGTTATTAAATACTATTCCACCTGCAGCTTTTACAGGTTTGGCAATGACCTTAAGATCGACAAATATATTTTTCGCATCCTTGTCATACAAAACAACTTCTTCAAACTTAGTTCCTTTCTCCATCATATCGATGTAATTGAGCAGAAATTTTGGCTTGCCGGGGTATTTTGCAAGTAAAATATTAGCTTTATTATTGAAATCATTAATTTTATCATCAGAAATTAGAACTAAAGGTTTTTCATTTATATAAATTTTGTACATTTGCCTTAATTATTTTACTATATGGAAATTTCAAGAAAATTAGCTTCAAACTTATTGCAAATTAAAGCAATTAAAATCAATGCACAAAATCTTTTTGTCTGGGCATCGGGAATTCATTCTCCGATTTATTGCGATAATAGATTGGCATTGTCATATCCCAACGTCAGGGAAATGATAATTCATGGGTTTGTGGAACTGAGTAAAAAGTTTGATAATATAGATTATATCGCAGGTGTAGCAACAGCCGGTATTCCTTGGGGAGCATTGTTGGCAGACAGACTTCAACTGCCTTTTGTGTATATCCGTTCAAATGCAAAATCCCATGGAAGACAAAATAAAATCGAAGGGGAATTGAAAACAGACAAAAATGTTTTGGTCATCGAAGATTTGATTTCAACGGGAGGTAGCAGTTTGCAAGCTGTTGAAGCAATTAGGGAGAATGATAATAAAGTATTGGCTGTTTTAGCGATTTTTAGCTATAATTTGAAAAAAGCTGAAATCAATTTTAAAGAAGCTGAATGTGATTTCCTTAGTATTAGCAATTATGATATTTTAATTGAGGAAGCGAAAAAACAAAAATATATTTCATCCGGGGAATTTCAAATTATTAAAGAATGGAAAACAGATCCGGAGAATTGGTTTAAAAATTTGAAATATGAATAAAAAATCAGAAAAGTTTTTATTTGATTATCTTAATAATGCTTCGCCTACCGGGCATGAAGCGGAAGGACAAAAAATATGGTTGGATTATATAAAACCGTATATCGATGATTGGAATAGTGATAATTATGGAACAGTTTATGGTATTATCAATCCGGATGCTGAATTTAAAGTAGTGATCGAAGCTCATGCTGACGAAATAGGCTGGAGAGTGAATTATATTTCGGAAAAAGGACTTATTTATGTTATCCGCAACGGTGGTTCCGATCATATAATCGCTCCTTCCAAAAGGGTCAATATCCATACCGATAATAACGGAGTGATAAAAGGTATCTTCGGTTGGCCTGCAATTCACACTAGAAAATCAAAAAATGAAAAAACTCCTTCGGTTGAAAATATTTTTATCGATGTTGGTGCCGGTACAAAAGAAGAAGTTTTGAAAATGGGTATCAATATTGGAAATACAATAACTTTTATCGATGAATTGGAAAAACTCAACGGAAAATTTTTTGTAGGTAGAGCTTTGGATAACAGGATGGGGGGCTTTTGTATCGCTGAAGTTGCAAGAATGCTGAAAGAAAATAAAATTAAATTGCCTTTTGGATTGTATATTGTTAATTCTGTGCAGGAAGAAGTAGGGCTTAGAGGCGCTCAGATGATTACGGATACGATCAAGCCAAATGCTGCGATTATCACCGACGTAAGTCATGACACATCTACTCCTATGATAGAAAATAAAACTTATGGTGAAATAGAATGCGGAAAAGGACCGGAATTGACTTTCGCGCCTTCCGTACACAATAAGTTACTGAAACTGATAATGGATGCAGCTGATAAAAACAAGATTCCTTATCAAAGATCTGCGTCGTCAAGAAGTACAGGTACGGATACTGATGCTTTTGCATATTCCAATGGAGGAGTACCGTCAGCCCTGATATCTTTACCATTGAGATATATGCACACCACTGTTGAAATGGCTCATAAAGACGATATCGATAGCGTGATAAAACTTATTTATTACAGTTTGCTAAGTATCAATCCGGATGTGAGTTTTAAATATTTATAAAAATAAAGCATAATAAAATGTCAGTTTACGGAAAAGCCAGAAAGATAACAACTCATGTTCTCAAAGCGATGAAAGAACATAATGAGAAGATAGCAATGCTAACAGCTTATGATTATTCTATTGCCAGAATATTGGATGGTGCAGGTATTGATGTCTTGCTTGTTGGTGATTCAGCTTCCAATGTTATGGCAGGCCATGATACCACACTTCCTATTACTTTGGATCAAATGATATATCATGCCCAGTCTGTTGTCAGAGGAGTGGAAAGAGCTTTGATAGTTGTCGACCTGCCTTTCGGTTCTTATCAGGGTGATTCAAAGACAGCTCTGGAATCAGCTATTCGCATAATGAAAGAATCAGGTGCTCATTCGGTGAAAATGGAAGGTGGCAGGGAAATAAAGGAATCGGTTGAAAGGATTTTGTCAGCCGGTATTCCGGTAATGGCTCACCTGGGATTAACACCACAATCTATATATAAATTCGGAACATATTCCGTAAGAGCTAAAGAAGAAGACGAGGCTCAAAGACTTAGAGAAGATGCTTTATTGCTTGAAGAATTGGGATGTTTCGCATTGGTATTGGAAAAAATTCCCGCTCAACTGGCAAAGGAAGTATCTGAATCCCTTTCGATTCCTACTATCGGTATCGGCGCTGGAAATCACACCGATGGACAGGTTTTGGTAGTCCATGATATGCTTGGGATTACAAAGGATTTTCATCCCAGATTTTTGCGAAGATACATGGATCTCTCTACGGAGATAAATGATGCAGTCAATAGGTATATAGATGATGTCAGATCAGGGGAATTTCCAAATGAAAATGAGCAGTATTAATGTCAAAAAGCAAAAAGCTAAAAAAAAATACCCTTCTTTGGAAAATAATAAACCGGAATACTCTGGTTGAATCCTATGTTTATGGTACAGTGCATTTAAGAGATGAAAGCGTTTATTTCCTTTTGGATAAATTGAAAGAATTAATAGCGAAGAGTGATGTGTTTATCGCAGAATACAATCTTGACGATGCAGGAGATCAGGAGATAATGAATATGTTGCAGTTGCCGAATAATAAACATATCAGAGAACTGGTACCTGAAAAAAAATACGAAAAACTCCATAAACAAATATTGAAATCCTTTGGAATGGATCTTGATAGATTTGGTTATTTCAAACCGATGGTGATTGAAAATATGCTGACAGAAATTATGTTTGATACGGATTATGATTTTCCGATGGATGTCATTCTCTGGAATTATGCCAAAGAACTCGGTAAGGATATAAACGGAGCCGAATCTACTGACGGACAGATCGAAATCATGAGAAAATTGCCTGTCGATCAACAGATGAAGTCTCTGATTGCAATAGGTAGAAATCCTGCAAAATTCAAAAAGAAAATAATGCGAATCGTTTCATATTACAAAGAACAAAATCTCAGGGAACTTCATAAAAAATCATTGAAATCCCTTGGGAAATTGAAAAAAATTCTGGTGTATGACAGAAATATTAGAATTGTGAATACAATAGATGATTTCGCAAAAAATAAAAAAGTCTTCGCTGCTATAGGAGCAGGACATTTATATGGAGAAAAAGGTATTTTGAGACTTTTAAAACATAAAGGTTATAAAGTTAAACCTGTAAATTGACGAAAAATAATAATAAACTGAGATTTAAATATGCTTAAAATTAAAACTTCCGAACCAAAACAAACAATGGTAATCGGGTGTTTAATGGATATATTAATTTGCTCACGGTAACACCGGAAATAGTGACAAAATAAAAATACTCATGAAGATAATTTACAATGATATTTTTTTAGAGCATGAGACAGGAAATCATCCTGAGAACAAGAATAGATTGAAAGCCTTTGGAGACATAGATCAAACTACAATTATTGACGGAACTCCTTATCTGTCTTTGGTACATAACGGACAATATATTGCCGATATACAAGAGAAATGCAAGCTTAATATTCCTCTCGATGAAGATACATTTTGCAATAATAAATCTTATGAGGTCGCAGTACAGGCTGTAGGGGCAAGTATTATGGCTTCCCAATCCGCAGATTTTGCCTTGGTAAGACCTCCCGGACATCATTCGTTTCCCGGAAAAGCCAGTGGATTTTGCCTATTCAACAATACAGCTATTGCCGTTCAAAATCTTGTAGATCAAGGCAAAAAAGTCGCTATTATTGATATTGACGGACATTTTGGTGATGGCACTTCCAAGATATTTTATGATACCGCTAAGGTGTTGTATATGTCTATGCATCAGTTTCCTGCTTTCCCGGGTACAGGTCATTGGAAAAATACCGGTGAAGGAGCAGGGGAGGGTTATAATATCAATATTCCGTTGCCACCGTTTAGCGGAGACGATCTGTTTTTGGATGCTTTTGAAACCTTTTTACCTATTGTGAAGAAGTTTAATCCTGATGTTGTTGCTGTCTCAGCCGGTTTCGATGCACATAAAAGCGATATGTTATTGCAGTTGAATGTATCAACCGATAGCTATTATAAAATTGCTCAGATCCTGCGGAAGAACTTTGAGAATATATTTGCTGTTTTGGAAGGAGGATACAATCCGGAGGTTTTGGTTAAATGTGTAGATAATTTCATTGCAGGTATCAATAATGAAGAAAAAATACATAGTGAAAATCTTTCCGAATCCGATGTGAAAGTATTTCAGGATTATGAAAATTATTGCAATCACCTTATTGTGAAGCTGAGAAATTACTGGGACTTTTAAAAATATTAAGAAATGAAAAAACAATTGGATCCTATTGGAAAATTATTGGGTTTGAGATACAAATCGCATCCCTGGCATGGTGTGGAAATAGGACAAGAAGCACCTGATGTGATAACAGTTTTTATAGAAATGGTGCCGACTGATACCGTTAAATACGAGGTCGATAAGGAAACAGGTTATCTGACAATTGACAGACCTCAGAAATTTTCCAGTATTCTTCCTGCCCTGTACGGTTTTATTCCTAAAACCTATTGCGGGGATTCGCTGGCAGAGATAAGCAGGAAATCTCTTAAACGAAAGGATATAATCGGAGATGGCGATCCTCTTGATATTTGTATTCTTACCGAAAAAGAAATAACTCACGGCGATATCCTATTGCAGGCAAAACCCATAGGCGGCTTTAGAATGATCGATGGTAATGAAGCGGATGACAAGATAATCGCTGTTCTGAAAAACGACGCTGTTTACGGTGATTATAACGATATTTCAGATGTTCCTCATCCCGTTCTCGAACGCCTGAAGCACTATTTTCTGACCTATAAAGATATGCCCGGTCATGTAGAAGAAAGATGTGAGATCACCGATACTTATGATAAGCAAACAGCATTCAAAGTAATCCAAAGTGCGGTGTCTGACTATAAAGAATTTATTAATAAATTGCTTTTTGAATAGAGATAAAACAGCAGAATCAGATTTATTCCTGTCTTTTTATTCTTTCAACTACCGAAATAGTCGCAGCAGCAACACTCAATGCAGGAGCAAGAAAAAATCCTATAACCGGAATACTTAGCATAAGAGTAAACGGAATCCCGTTTCCCAATGTTAGTCCCTTGTTGTATCTGATAAAAGCGACTCTTTCCTTGACATTGTAATATCTTTCCAATGCCCAGTCAAAATTTCCATATCCACCGTAAAAAGCTTCGACAATAAATGCTACAATAGGTACAAACGGACTGAACAATGGAAAAAAACTGAGGATAAACAGCAATATCACCCAGATCAATTCCTTGTAAACAAGTCTGATGGAAATTCTCAATCCTCTTAAAACATCCTTGATAAGCCTGGGAATATTGAAAACAGAATACCCCGATTTTACTCCTGTAAGATGTTCTTCTATTTTTTCCGAAATCGGACCGAGAAATGGAACGAAAATAATAAATACGATATATTTGTAAAGCATCAATCCAAGAATAGCCGTACTGATGCCACTTATGAATTTAGCAATACTGATCACGTAATCTTTTCCGAAGTCAAAAGGATAAATCCCTATGATGGTTGAAGAAAAAATATTGATCATTGCAATGGAAAGAAATATAAGCAATCCTCCGAATATCAAACTCAATAGCCCTGTTAAAACAACGTATTTCCACAATTTCAATTTGCCCATTAAAGAAAATGCGCGGAAATAATCATTGATTCCTTTTACTATGTCTTTTATCATAAAATTATTACGAAATATATCTTGTTATATTTTATTTCCATTTCAAAATCCACGAATCTCTATCGATTGATTGCCTCAATTCCTTGAGAAATGATTTCAAAGGCTTTTTATTGCAATCGAAAATGACACCTGTTCTGTGAAATCTACCGTATTTTTCACTATATGGCGTAAATCCGTCTTTTTGTAATCTGCTTATCATCCTTGAAGCGTTGGATTTTCTGATGAAAGATCCCGTGATGATTATACAACTTTTTTCATATTTCTTTCTCAGTTCGGGAGCCATTTTGATAAGTTCTTCCAGTGTTACCTTTTTAGGTATTTCAGCTGTTGATGTATCTGTATTCAGGTCTTTGTCAGCTGTATTTAATGTATCGGCATTTTCTGCCGTAGTACCCTGTGATTGCTCTGTTGTATCTTGTACTTCTTCAAAAGGAAATTCTTCGGATGTATCCGGAGTGAATATTTTACCGGAAGCGGTATTTGTAGTATCGGAGACTATTTGTTTAGAGTTATTGTCGCTCAATAAATTTGAAAAGCAATATATCATACATACAAATATTATACTGCTAATAGTAAGAATGATAAAAGGGAAAATCCAGTTCTTTTCCGAAGATGCTTTATTTTGTTTTTCAGTAATAACGCTGCCGGTAGAAGAAATTACTTTTTTCTTTTCTCTTTTTATATAAGGCAATGAATAATCGGGATATGATTCTTTTATAATCTCGGCTAAAACCGGTGATAATTCAAATTGGAATTTGCCGTTTTTCCCGGTAAAAATCCCAAGATTATCGATACTTGCCGATCCGAAGTTTGCTATGTTGTTTAATAATTCGAGAGAGTATTTCCTGATAGTGTTTTCAGCCTTTTTTAATGAAATATTATGTTTTGATGATAAGAAATTCACGAAGTTGTTAAAAATCTTTTCATCGTATTTATCCGTATGAAATTCTATAGAGTAACCGGGGCCAATGATTTTGTTTTTGGCAGCATTTCTTCTTGCAGGATTTCTGATTAATTCCAACAGCCCCAAACCCGGTAAATTCAATTTTTTGTAAACAAAAAGAAAAGATATAATATCATTGGATATTCCCATGTATAGATTATTATTAGTAATTATTGACTTTTTCTTAAGCCAGTAATTTGTTTAAGAACAAATACTATTCCAAAGTGCTAATAATATAGATTAATCAAGAATAAAGTTATACTGTCATTATTTCTTTTTCTTTCATATCGAGCAGCTCCTTGATTTTTTCATCATATTCATGAAGCATATCATCTACTTCTTTTTCCCTTCTTTTACCCGAATCTTCAGGATAGCCTTCTTTAACTTCGTTTTTGATAAATTCGATTAGCTTGTGTCTGGTGTTTCTCAAACTTATCCTGGCATCTTCACCGTACTGCTTGGTTTGTTTCACCAATTGTAGTCTCCTTTCTTCTGTTAAAGGAGGAACAGTTAATCTGATAAATTCACCGTCATTCATAGGTGTAATACCGAGATTTGAAGCAAATATAGCGTGTTCGATAGCCTTCAACTGTGATTTGTCCCATGGCTGTATAGCGATAGTCCTGCTATCGACTAAAGAAATATTGGCAACATGTTGCAAAGCAGTAGGAGTACCATAAGCATCAACTTTTATGTCAGACAGCATTTCAGGTGAAGCTTTACCCGCTCTGATATGCGATAGTTCATTTTTTAAATGATCAATAGCTTTTTGCATTGATTCCTTTCCTTCGGCAATATAATCTTTCAGAAACTTTTCCATATAAATATTTTTAATTAAATCTAAAACTCAAAAATAATAAAAAATATTATTCTATTATAATTTAATTCCTGTTTACGCGGGACAATAGATACAAAAACATAACTAATGCCGATAATGCAGCCACTACGTATGTCATCGCAGCCCATTTCAAGGCGTCTTTTGCGCCTTTATACTCTTTGCCTTCAGTTACACCTGTTGCTTTCAGCCATGCAAGAGCTCTTTTGCTGGCATCAAATTCCACAGGTAAAGTGATAAAACTGAATAAAGTGGTTATTCCGAATGCCACTATGGTTATCATCATTATTTGCGGCATCGATTTTAAAGTGATAAAAGCTATAAACAACAGGTATTGCTGTGCTATTGAAGCAAATTTAACGGCAGGAACCAAACCGGATCTTAATTTAAGGAAAGGATATTTTTTTGCATGTTGAACCGCATGACCACATTCGTGGGCAGCCACTGCTGCAGATGCGATATTTCTACCCATATACACTTGTTCGCTGAGATTTACCGTTTTATTTACCGGGTTGTAATGATCTGTCAGCATACCTTTTGCCATCTGGATTTTAACATCATTTAGTCCATAATAACTAAGCATGTTTTTTGCCACTTCCGCACCGCTCATGCCTGCTTGAAGAGGGATGCGGCTATATTTATTGAATTTGGATTTAAGCAGATTGCTTACAATCATTCCTGCGATACTAAATAATATCGTGATTATATAAAATAAACTCATATTGTTCTTTTAATTTATTATTTCAAAATTCAAATATTTTTTCAAGACAGCAGGAATCTTAATTCCCTCAGGCGTTTGATTGTTTTCCAATAAAGCGGCTACAATTCTCGCTAAAGCCAAAGCACTTCCGTTGAGCGTATGCGCAAGTTTTGTCTTCCCGTCTTCATCTTTAAACCTCAATTTCAACCTGTTTGCCTGAAAAGATTCAAAATTGGAAACCGAACTTACTTCCAGCCATTTCTTTTGCCCTGCAGAAAAAACTTCAAAATCAAAAGTCAAAGCCGATGTAAATCCCAAATCTCCACCACATAAACGCAAAATTCTGTATGGAAGTTCCAGCTTAATTAACAAATTTTCGACATGCTTTACCATATCATCAAGCAATTGATATGATTTGTCAGGATGCGATATTTGTACTATCTCCACTTTGTCAAACTGGTGAACCCTGTTGAGCCCTTTTACATCCGATCCGTAAGATCCAGCCTCCCTTCTGAAACAAGGTGTGTATCCGGTTACTTTTAAAGGAAAGTCTTTGAGGGAAATAATCTTATCCCTGAACATATTGGTCAATGGTACTTCAGCCGTAGGGATAAGATAGAGATTGTCCCTCTCCATATAATACATCTGACCTTCTTTATCGGGCAATTGTCCAGTACCTCTAGCAGAATCCTCATTTACCATCAACGGAGGTCTTACCTCTTCATATCCTGCTTTTTCCGCTTCATCAAGGAAGAAATTTATCAATGCCCTCTTTAATTTGGATCCCTTTCCTCTGAATAAAGGAAATCCCGATCCTGTAATAAATGCTCCGAGTTCGAAATCTATAATATTGTATTTTTTTGCAAGTTCCCAATGCGGTAAGGGATTGTCTCCCAGATCAGGTATGTTTTTATCTTCTAGCTTTACGACTTCATTATCATCCTCGGTTTTCCCCGCCGGAACGGAATCATGAGGGATATTTGGTATCGATAGCAGTATGTCTTCTATTTCGTTTTTTATGTTTTTGTTTTCATCATCAAATTCCTGAATTTCCGATTTGAATTTAGCAACATCCGATTTAAGTTTATTGGCTTCTTCCGCTTTTCCGGATTTGAAAAGCATACCTATTTCAGTAGAGAGCGCCTTGACCTTGGATTTTAGTTCCTCACTGCTGATTTGAGTTTCTTTTCTTTTTTTGTCAAGTTCTATTAATGAAAATAATTTTTCTTGTATCTCATTTTCATTTAGACCTCGTTTTATCAATGCTTTTGTAATGCTATCCGGATTGGTAATAATTCTGTTTATGGTGATCATTTTTGTACTTTAAGTTAAAAATTTTCATAATATTTAAAAATAATTGCAAAGATAGTATTTTATTTAATAAATAAAACGTATTTTTGCAGTCTAAAATAACACATTGATACAATTTATTAATTTTAATTCGTTTAATGTTTGTTTCTAGATTCCCTTTTTAATTAAATAGACTTCTCCTGATTTTATTGAGATTTAGAAATACGCAATATTAAAATTTATAAAATTGTTTATTTGAATTAATACTAAATGTATAATTAATTCATGATATTTCAAAAAATGTTAAATTTTCAAAAAAATAATAATAAAAGTAATTAGATATGTATGATATTTTGCAGTTGAGTGAAATGCTGGTACCTGAATTGAAAGAACTTGCAAAAAGTTTAGGATTGAAAGGCATTAATAAATTAACAAAACAAGATCTGATCTATAAAATATTGGATCATCAGGCTGTAATTGGCGGAGGACTGAAAAAAGATTCTCCTGCAGGTGAAGAAAAACCGGAAAAAGAAACCGGAAAACAACGAACTGCCCAAGAAAGAGGCAGAAAACGTAAAAATGAAAAAGCTACTCCTGAGAAAAAGGAAAAAACTTCCCGTCAAGAAAAGAAAAAGGATGAAAAAGAACCTTTAGCGGAAAATGAAGATAAAAATGATAAACATCCTCAAAGACGACGCCGAAGAGTTGCTAAAGTAGTTGAAAAAGTAGAACCGGTTGCTAAAAAAGAGGAAGAAAAGAAAATTGAAGAACCCGGAAAAAAAGAGCAAGAGCAGGTCGAACCTGAAAAAATAGAACAAAAGGAAAAAAGAAGACCGGATAGAAACCGGGATAACAGAAAAAGACAAGAGCAACCTCAGAAAAGAGAACATAAAGAGGATACAAACAGCCAGTCTGAAGAAAAAAGTCCCGAGCATAAAAAGAAGGAGAGGTCTAAACCCGAACCGGCTTTTAAACCGGAATTGGATGGATTGGTGGAAGGAGAAGGTGTTATGGAAATGATGCCTGACGGATTCGGATTTTTAAGAAGTGCTGACTTCAATTATATTTCGTCTCCTGACGATATATATGTCTCTCCGTCACAAATAAAACTGTTCGGACTAAAAACAGGTGATACTGTCAAGGGAACCATTAGACCTCCAAAAGAAAATGAGAAATATTTTGCTCTGCTTAGGGTAAATATGATAAATGGAGTAGAACCCGGTATTATCAGGGAAAGAGTTCCTTTTGATTATCTTACTCCTTTATTTCCAACGGAAAAATTCAAGTTGACTTACAGGGATGATGGAAAAGATATCGGAAACAGAATGATAGACCTGTTTACTCCTATTGGTAAAGGACAAAGAGGATTGATAGTGGCTCAACCTAAAACGGGTAAGACATTCCTTCTTAAGGATATTGCAAATGCCATTACCAAAAATCATCCTGAAGTCTATATGATCATATTGCTGGTGGATGAACGTCCGGAAGAGGTTACGGATATGAAAAGATCCGTAGTCGCGGAAGTAGTGGCATCCAATTTTGACGAACCTGCATCCAATCACGTCAGAGTGGCTAATATGGTTCTGGAGAAAGCTAAAAGATTGGTGGAATCAGGTCACGATGTAGTGATACTGTTGGACTCCATAACAAGATTGGCTAGAGCTTATAATACTGTAGCTCCTTCAAGTGGAAAAGTATTATCGGGTGGGGTAGAAGCAAATGCTCTGCATAAACCGAAGAAATTTTTTGGAGCAGCAAGGAAAATTGAAGACGGTGGTTCGCTGACAATATTGGCAACTGCACTGATAGATACAGGATCCAAAATGGATGAAGTTATTTTTGAAGAATTTAAAGGAACCGGTAATATGGAATTGCAATTGGATAGAAGCCTTGCTAATAAGAGAATGTATCCGGCTATCGATCTTACTAAATCCAGTACGCGTAGAGAGGAACTGCTACTCGATAAAGAGACTCTTCAGCGAATGTTTATTTTGAGAAAACATCTTGCTGATATGAAACCCGATGAAGCTATGGAATTTATAAGAAATTATATGGTGAAAACACGCAATAATGAAGAGTTTTTGCTTTCTATGAATAGCTAAATCACGTATTTTTAATATTTAATGTAAATTTATTAAATTATTTAAAGAAATTATTTTGTAAAATAATAAAATAAATCTACCTTTGCAAAACTTTTTTAATTATTATGATTCACTTTCTCATTTGAGAACAAAAATATTTTAAAATGAAACGTACTTATCAACCATCTAACAGGAAAAGAAAAAATAAACACGGATTCAGATCCAGGATGGAAACTAAAAACGGAAGAAAAGTAATAGCGAGAAGAAGAGCCAGAGGAAGAAAAAAACTATCTGTATCAAGTGAATTTTACACTAAATAGTTATTTGATTAGAAAAATAAGAATCAATTATTATATAAGGAAAAGGTCGAAATCCGACCTTTTCCTTTTTATATGGACAAATATTTACCTGAAAAAGATTTTTTGCTACCGGTAAATTCTTAATTTTGTCGAATGGTAAAATATTCACTTAAAAAAAAGGAAAGATTATCATCAAAAAAACAAATAGCCTCTTTATTCAATGAAGGCAATTCTGCTTTTAAATATCCATACAAACTTTTTTATAAAATAATCCCCGCTACGGAAAAATCCGTATCCCCTGTATTGTTTTCCGTCTCCGTACCAAAAAAGAAAATCAAAAAAGCAGTTAAAAGAAATCTTATCAAACGACGTACAAGAGAAGCCTACAGACTCAACAAATATATACTGATCGATAAAGTGCCCCTGAACAAACAGATTATACTAATGTTTGTTTATGTCGGTAAAAAACCCGAACCGTATCAATTAGTGCAAGATTCGGTAAAACAACTTCTGGGTGCAATCGTCAACTAGACCGATACCTCTCCTTGCATCAGAATCTCAGCGATATCCATCACTTTTATATCTTCTTCCTTTTCGTATGCCTTGACACCGTCTTCCAGCATTGTGATGCAGAATGGACAATTGGCAGCGATTATTTTAGCTCCCGTATCAATGGCTTCTTTCGCTCTTTCTTCATTGACCCTGTTGTCGCCTTTTTCTTCTTCTTTAAACATTTGTGCACCACCGGCTCCACAACAAAAACCGTTTTCCGCAGATCTCTCCATCTCCGTAATATCTATATTTACCGAACTCAAAACATTTCTCGGAGCCTTGTACTCACCGTTTACTCTTCCGAGATAACAGGAGTCGTGATATGTGACCTTGATGGATTTATCGTATTTGCTATCAGCTACATCAAGTTTTCCCGATGCTATAAGCTCTTGAATATATTGTGTATGATGAACGACTTCATAATTTCCTCCCAGTTCGGGATATTCGTTTTTTAAAGTATTGTATCCGTGAGGACATGCCGTTACTATTTTTTTAACATTATATCCGTTTAAGATCTCGATATTTTGCAATGCAAGCATTTGAAAAACAAATTCATTACCTGCTCTGCGCGCAGGATCACCACAACAACTTTCTTCACTTCCCAAAATCGCAAAAGATATTCCCGCTTTATTAAGCAATTTTGCAAATGCCCTGGATACTTTTTGAGCTCTCGCATCATAACTTCCGGCACATCCTACCCAGTACAATATTTCGGGTTCTTTGCCTTCTGCAGTAAATTCTGCCATCGTTTTAACTTTTAATTCTTCTTGCATTTTTATAACATTTTAATTTCTTATTTTAATATTTTCTGACAACAAACAATTTGTATCAAGCATTATCCATTGACCCATGCGCCTCTTTCCTCCTGCATCTGCCATACGCTTCCACTGTTTTCAAGACTGGTAAACATCGGCATCCAATCCGATGGACCTGCCGAATCCGTGAGTATTCTGTATCTTCTCAT
>Ga0256913_10000279_pt1 | contig 25402 bp, 28 predicted proteins | sample Axial_MatmetaG_FD_185970 | JGI IMG/M metagenome (GOLD analysis project Ga0256913, IMG submission 185970) | Deep-sea worm associated microbial mat communities from Axial Seamount, Juan de Fuca Ridge, Pacific Ocean - Axial_Mat | ecosystem: Environmental > Aquatic > Marine > Oceanic > Microbial... | reverse complement strand
AATGTAACATCATTTGCTAACGTTGCATTTTTTAATTTTGCTAATGCTATAGCTTTAATTACACTATAATCTTTACCTCTAAACAATAATGTTCTATCACCATAAAAGTGTAATAAAAATACACTTAATGTTGGTAAACTTGTTTTTACCATACCTTCAGAATAATATTTAGATCCATATGTTTCAACATAACACGTTGGAAAAACCTCTTCATATGTTAATTTTAATTTTAATATTTCATATTGTATTGTTTCAATCATATCTTCTGTAATTGATTCAGTTGTTTCAACTATAAATAAAAAATCACCTGTTCCAATTTTATAATTTTGATATACTTCATTATCATCATAAACCATTTTATCAATGTTAAATTTATATTTTGTAATACTTTCAATTTTATTTTTAACTGTATTTAAAATTAATTCAGGCTGAACGCTTTTCCATGGATCAATTAATTGTTTTGAATTAATTTGAATTAAAATATTATTTCCACGATATAATTCATGATATATTAATACAGTAGGTGATCCATTTATAATTGCTTCTTTTGTTGTTGTTACAGTTGGCATAATTATTTTATTAATTTTATTATATATATTATTCTTTATTATATGATTTATAATATATTAAACTTTTATATATAATAAAAAATAATAATTAAAAATGGCATTAGCACCAGACGAAGTATTAATTAACGGTGAAGTAAGAAAAATAGATTATTTCATTGAAGCAAAAGATAATTATATAAAACCAACAGATTCAAAATATGCAGATTGGTTTAAGCCCGGAAATATTTTAGCAATACGTGGTGGAACACGAGTTCAAGTTAAATTTATTGATATGAAAGGAACTTCAACTGCGCCTATTTATATTGTAAATAAAGGTAAAGTTGTTGTAGAATCTACTATGTATGGTATTGCATTTTCAGGATGTGAACATATTAAATTATTAGGTAATGCAGATCCAGACATTGATGATAAATATGGAATAGAAATTGCTAAAACTGGAGATGGCGCGATGGGCGTTGATATTGGAGCTTATTCAACTAATTTTGAAGTTGCTGGATTAGAAATTCATAATACTGGATTTTGTGGTATAATGGCAAAAACAAATGGAGCTATTGGTTGGACAATGTATGATATTCATTTACACGATAACTATATTCATGATACAGTTGGTGAAGGAATGTATATTGGTGAAACTAAAACACCATCACATGAAATAAAAGGAGTTAGAGTTCATAATAACTTAATAGTTAGAACTGGATGGGAATTATGGCAAATTGCAAACGCATCTGAAGATGTTGAAGTATACAATAATACATTGTGGGATGGCGGAATGGAAAATAAATTATATCAAAATAAAGGATTACAAATTGGCGATTGGACTGTTGGAAAATATTATAATAATATAGTTGGTCGAACACGATCAAACTTCTTAATTGTAATGCCAATGGGAGATGTTGAAATTTATAATAATTATTTTGACGGTGATGAAACAATTATTGATCCAGGAATATTTTCAGATGATAGATCAATGACTGCTGTAAATTTAACTGTTACATATAAAGACAACTGGTTTAGAAGTTTTAAAAACGCGTTATTCCATATGTATAATGAAGTTAATACTTCAATAATTAAAGATAATATTTGGGATCCAGCAGGTAATACTGCAGATTTCATAATGTATGGTGGCGGTGCATCAGAAGATAATGTTATATTAGAAAACAATGTTAAACAGTCGATTGAAAAAATAGAATTTAATGATGATTTTACGATTAAAGAAGGAACATTTTTTGCAGATAAAGGAATTGGTTATGCTCCAGCTGAAATTGTACCAGATCCGCCTGAAGTTCATAATTTAGTTGCTGTTCCAAAATCAACAAGTTCAATTGAATTAGTTTGGAATGTTAGTGAATTAGCAGCAAACAATCCTTATGGTATTAAAATTGAACGTAAAGATCAAACATCTGGTTATACACAAATACTTGAAACTGAAATATTAAATACAGACTTTTTATCATATTTAGATGAAAATTTAAATGATAATACAACATATACATATCGTGTACGAACATATAATATTGCTAAAGTTTCAGATTATTCTAATGAAGCTAGTGCAACTACAAATGAAATTATAGTTCCACCTGTTGCTCCATCAGATTTAAGTGCAGTTGCAGTTTCACCATATCAAGTTAATTTAATTTGGTTTGATGCATCAAACAATGAAACTGGATTTGTTATTGAACGTTCTGAAGTTATAAATTCTGGATTTGTTCCAATTACAAGTGTTGGTGCAAATGTAACATTCGTTTCTGATGCAGATGTTCAACCTAATAAAAAATATTACTATAGAGTTAAAGCGACTAGTGCTGCTGGCGATTCAGGTTATTCAAATACTGCAGAAGTACAAACACCAGATGATACAACACCACCTGCAAAACAAGTTACTGTATCATTTACATATGGTCAATATAAAGTTTATAAAGGTGATTTCAAAGGTTTAGTTGGTCAAGTTCCAGTTGAAGATGGTGATATTATTGTTAAAGATAAAGTTATTACAAATGTTGAAGAAATAAGTTCACATTCAACATTAAGTGATGCTTTAAATACTGCATCTATTCAAAAACTACGAAATGAAGAAAAATATGTTTGGATAGCACCAGATCCAATTGAAACTTCTATAATTGAAGTATAAATGCTATATAACATATATTTAAATGGTTCTATATTTTATAGAACCATTTGTTTTTTTAAATAACATAATTAAATATATAATTTATGGCAGCAGTAGATTATAGAGATTTTTACATTAAATATCCAGAATATCCAACATATAGTGAAAATATTATTAACACTGAAACAAAAACAGAATTAATTATTAATAAATTGGAAATGATATTAACGACTAATAAAGGAGATTTTATTGGTGATTTAAATTTTGGTGCTGATTTAGCATATTATTTATGGGATACAAGAGTGAGTGCAGAAAAAATAAAATCTACTATTTTAGAACAAATTAATAGATATATACCAGAATTAAAAGATACACAATTTATACTAGAAACAAGTATACTTGAAGGTGAAATTCGTGATATTTTAGTTGTTGATATTACAATAAATGAGCAAAAAATTCAAGCAGTATTAAAATAATAACTAAGATCTTAAAACTTTAGCTTTATCCATTATTAAATTTCTTAAATATGTAAATTCATCAGAATTAATTTTCCATAATTTTCCATCTAACATATCTTCAATTAAACCTTTAGATACATTTAAAATATATAATTCTACATCTCCTTGAACACGTTTTCTTATTTGTAACATTTTAATAATGTGTAAATCATGTTTATTAAACGGATCAATTTTATTTAAACTTTCAATTTCATAATCTTTTTTAAACATTCCATTTTCTAATTCAATAAATTTTTCACGAGCTAAAAAAACATATACATCTGTTTCATTATATTGTTTTTCTTCTTCAGGTGATTGTAATGCTTTTTTAATTAAAAGTATTTTTTCAGTATCTAAATGTTCTTTAATTTCTGGAATTTCATTATAAAGTTTAACCAATTGTTGTTTATTAAGTAATTTTAAATTTATTCCTTTTATTATATTTGGACTTTTTTTAATTAATTTAAACATAAATTTAAAATCAAATATATTTAAATCAATAATATTATTATAATATGCTCGTATAATATTATCAAGTGGTAATTTTTTTAATTCTTCAACAGATTTAGGTTTAAAATTATAAATGTGTAAAATTTTATCATTATTTTCACTTATTTTTATATCACCAGTTGCATATACTTTAACAACAATTGGTTCAACATTATAAGATTCTAAAAATAAATATACAACATAAAACTGTATAGTACCATATCCATCATTTAAAAATGACGTACCAACTTTTATAGTATCAATTTTTGGAAAATTTATTATAGCGTTTGCTTTATCAATTTTAAATATTAAATCTTCTAAAGATCGATGTACTAATTTTGCATTTGGAACAACTTGCATTATTTCATTTTCAATCTCTTGTATTTTATTTGATTCCATTTCATCAAATATAGATTCAAACTTTTTATTCATATTCATGTATGTTTATTCTAAATTATATATAAAAATAACTAAAATATATTTAAAAATATAATAAAATGATACATAATTTTAATAAATTTACACTATTACTTGAAGCACAACAAAAACTTAATATGTATATACCTGAAGATATTATAGAATTACATGATTTATTTAAACAACATGGTAAGAAATTATATGTTGTTGGTGGCGCAGTTCGCGATGTATTAATGGGAAAACAACCTAAAGATTATGATTTAGCAACTGACGCGCTTCCAAACGAAACAATTAAAATAACTAAAGATTATGAGCACGTTTTAGATGGTAGTGAAGAACATGGTGTTGTAAAAGTTAAAATACCATCTGAACCAAGCGGAATTGAAATTGCTACATTTAGAGAAGATATAGGTAAAGGTAGAAGACCTGACGCTGTTAAATTTACAACAATTGAAGATGATGTTAAAAGACGTGATTTAACAATAAACGCATTATTTTATGATATTGATAAACAAGAAATCGTTGATTTAGTTGGTGGATTAGAAGATATTGAAAATAAAAAAATAAGAACAGTTGGAAAAGCAATAGAACGATTTGATGAAGATCCACTTAGAAAATTAAGAGCTATTAGATTTGCTGGAAGAACAAATAGTGAATTAGATGATGATATAAAACTCGCTTTAAAAGCAGATAATACTTTAGAAGGTGTTTCAGCAGAACGAATTAGAAAAGAATTTAAAACTATGATAACATCTGCTCAAGAACCAATATATGTTTTAAATTTATTAAACGAATATGGATTTTTTGAATATATTTTTCCGGCTTTAGATATAAATACTGATTTTATTGACACAAATAATTGGACTGTTCAACTTGCAACATTATTAAAAAATAATAATGAAATTTCATTGCGTAAAATTTTGAATAAAATGACATACACTTCTAAGGAAGTTGAAAATGTTATATTTTTAATAAGTCTTAAAGATTTAACACCATATAACGTCATGGATTATTATAGAAAAAAAGCAAAAATTTCATTAGATTCAAATGATATAATGGAATATACTAAATTTAATAATTTAGATGTAAATGCGAGTAAAGCGTTTATTCAATATAAACCAACAACAAATGGAAAAGATTTAATGAAACAAGGTATAAAAGGTCGAGATCTTGGAATTGCAATTAAAAAAATAGAAGCTGAAAAATTTAAAAAATTAATGGAAATACAATAATTATTTTTTACGTATAAAAATATACAAATCAAATATATTATATCCACTAATATTTTGTAAATTTGGTGTTCCTAAAACATTACCCATTACACTACGTTCAACTTCATAGATTCCTAAATATTTTTCATTAGAATATACTTTAACTCTATTTCCAGGTTTACCTAATGCACCTAGTACAGCAATTCGTATATTACTTCCGACTTTTTTAAGAAATGTTAAACGTATATAATTTTTATCTTTTTCATTAATATTAATATTATCAAAAGGATGTCGTAAATCTAATTGACTATCTGTTTTATCAACTACGATTGAATCAATTTTTTTAATTTCAACTTCTTCTTTATTTTGAATAACATTATTAGAAACAAGACGCATTTGATTATTTCTAATTTCATTAAAATTAGCAGCTTTAATAACACCACCTTTCATATGTGAATCAGTTAAGTCGTAACCTTTAGGAGGCATTCTAAAAAATTGTCCAATGAATGATAACGATAATATTCTATCTGTTCTAAATAATCTCCATTCTTTTTCAATATTTGCACCCTTTGAAACTGACCATCCTTTTAAGTGATATGCTCTTAATAATCCTTTACCTGCTTTAGATTTTCCTAATATCATAGGATATATTACACGCGTATGACCTTCAATAAAATTATCTTTTGCACCTTTATACGCAATTAGTAGTACTAATCCAAATTGAATTGCAGTAATAATTAAATCATCAGAATATTTTAATTCAGTATTTACTGGAAATTTGTTAAATATTTGATGATATTTTTTATTTACACTAAATTTTGGAATATATGATAAATCTTCCTTAACATATTCAATATTTGCAAAAGGAACATATATAATATCAGTTGTATTATTATATTCTGATGATTTAAATAATGTTTTCTTATATTGTCTAGTTATATTCATATATGTTTATATATTCTTATTTATTTAGTTGTAATTGTAGTATTTTAATACTTTTCTCCTTATCAGTTGAATCTGTATAAATAATTTCATAATAATTATATTTTTCTACATATTTCCAATAATATCCTAATTGCCACGTATTTTTCCATGTTTTATCTGTAAAATCAATCCACCACACTTTTGTATAACCATAATACTTATGCCATTTTTTATATGTATATGATTGACTTATTTTATAATATTTAATATTATTTGATGTATCATATACAGTTTCATAATTAAGTTTAGAATAATGTTTTACTGTATCAATTGCAAATCTATAACAATCAAATTCTGTTGGAATTGTATCTTTAGTTTGTGCAAATATTGTTATAGGTATAAATAATAAAATAAAAATTAATGTTTTCATTCAATTAAATTTAAAAAATAAGCATCAATTAAATCTTCAAGTGGTTTTGGTACACTCTTATTTTTCTTTATTTCTTCTAAATTATCAATACAATATTTTGATAATTCAGAATCATCTTTTCGATCTACTAAAGTATAAAACATATCCCACTTATTAAAATTTCCACCTGCTTTTTTTTCAAAATTTCGTGCAACGCCTTTTTTATCAACGCCATATACTAATTCAGCAGTTTTCTTTTTTACTTCTTTCGGTGGAAAAAAATAAAGTTTTTTAGTTTTTTTATACAAATAATATCTTAATAAAGTTCCAAATGTTATTAAATCTTGATATTTTCCATTTTTAGATTGTTGAGAATAAGATTCTATTTTAACAATTGTATTTTGATTCAAATAATTTTTTAAAGCGTATACAATTCTTAAAGCTAAATCTTCATATTGTATTAATTTTAATATTTCGTTATCTGAAAAATTATTAGTACTTGTAAAATTAACTTTTTCAAATTGTACAAATGGTAATAATGGTTTACACCACTTATTTTTTTCATTAAAATCTTTAAAAAAAGAAAAATATTTATATTTATTATTTGTTTTTATTACAACTGCAGTAGATGTTAAACTTGGATCAATACTTATTATATTTGACACTAATAATTACATTCTTTTATTATTTATAAAGAATTTGTTTTTTGTAATCGGCATAAGTCATATTATAATCATTGATATTAATTGAAAATGTAAATGGATAATTATTAAATACAAATGTACTTACAGATTCTGACATTCCCCATTTAAATTTACCAAATTTTTCTTCATATCCATTTTTATAAAGTTTATAAACAATAGGCTCAGATTCATATTTAATATATAAGAAATCTCCATTAAACCAATCTTCATTCATAATATTTATCATATCAAATCTAAAATCATCTTCATTTTTATGATTATAAATTAAATATGTGTTTTGAGGTACTAATGATTCATTTATAATAGAATCTATTATATATCCTCTATATGATTTATTAATTAATTCTTCTTTTAATAAATCACTATATATTGGTGACGAAATTATCGCCCATGTAGAATTCTCTTTATCTAATATCATTTTTGAAGTTTTTCTAATTCTAAATAAATTTCTGCTAATTCTTTTTCATATAATTTAGTTGCAATACCAAATCCTGCTAATTTTTTAAGATATACTTCATATGTTTGAGTTAATTTTTCAATTTCTGAAAGTTTTTCTTCACGTTTAATTGCATCTAAAATTACTAATTTTAATCCTTCAATATCTCTTGTCAATTTTTCAAGTTGTGTATAACTTGCTAAATATTTAAATGCTTTATCTGAAAGATCTGGTTGAATTTCACTTCTATTCGCGCTACTTAAATTCATAATTAATAATAATTTTAATTATATATTATTATTTATGTTTTAAAAAATATATATACTTTTTATTTTTATATTAATAAAAAAATATTATTTTTGTATAATAAATTTAAACTTTATATAAATAAATCATATTATATTAGAATAAAAAATATATTAATATTTTAAAATGATTAATAAAAAAAATATATTAATACTTGAAGATAATTATGAAATGAGACTTTTTTTGGAAATGTATTTTTCAAAACATTTTAATATTACAGTTGTTAATAATATATCAGATGCAATTATAACAATTGAACATAATAACAAATTTGATTTGTTTATAACTGATTTAAATTTAAATCAAGATATAGTAAATGGATATGATTTTATAAAATATATTAAAAATACAACACTTTATAAAAATAAGCCAATTATAGTATTAAGTGCAAATAATACAGCTAATCATAAAATAGAAGCATTTCAATTAGGTATACACGATTATGTTACAAAACCATTTAATCCTAATGAATTATATCACAGAATAAAAGTTGCATTACAATATTCTAATAATTAAATATAAATGGGAAAACAACTTAAAATAGCAAATATACATTATGATATACCTAGTGTAATATTAAATAATAAAAAATTTAATATTACAACATATAATAATATTAATGATGTAAAAGATGATTTTAATATTATAAAATTTGATGTAATATTAATATCATTAAATGATAGTGTATTAACTGAAAATATTTTTACAGATTTAAACAATTTAAATAATACACATATTTATTTAATAACAAATAATAATATCAATACTAATAAAGAAATATTTAATTATTATTCTGATATATTTAATTATGAAAATTATAATGAATTATTTAATAAATTATTAATTTTACATAAAATAAAAAATGCACCATTACAAAAAATTGAACCTATTACATATACATATGATATTAATCCTAATTTTATAAAACGAACATTTGACATTTTTATGTCATTAATTGCAATTATATTATTATCTCCTGTGTTTATAATTACAATGATTGTAATATACATTGAAGATAGAAAAAATATATTTTATAATAGTAAACGAGTTTTTTCTAAATTTAGAATATATGATTTATATAAATTTAGAACAATGATAACAAACGCAGACTCAAAATTATTTAATATGAGTGATTTAAATGAATATGATGTATGTATAGTTGAAAATAACACTTCATATCAAAGTGAAGAAATTACTTTATATGCTGATAAAATGCAACAAATATTAGAATCTGAATATTTAAAATATGAAAATAGTAAACCAATATTTCATAAATTAAAAAGTGATCCACGTATAACAAAAATAGGTGAAAAATTAAGATCAAGTAGTATTGATGAATTACCACAATTATTTAATATATTAAAAGGTCATATGTCGATTGTTGGAAATAGACCTTTACCAATATATGAAGCAGTTAGATTAACAACTGACGATAAAATAGCTAGATTTTTAACGCCTGCTGGATTAACTGGATTGTGGCAAGTTAAAAAACAAAATAATAAAATAATAACTCAGCAAGAACGTATTGAATTAGATAATTATTATGCTAAACATCAATCATTTTGGTTAGATATAACATTAATATTTAAAACATTTAAAGTATTGATATTTGCAAAAAACAATTAATTAAAATAATCATTATGAAACATTTAAAAATATTTTTATTTTTAGTGTCATTTTTTGTATATAATACATATGCACAAAATGACACGTTGAATATTATATCCCTTAATGAATGTATAAATTTAGCATTAAAAAATTCTCCAGAATTAAATATGTCTAATTCACAAATAAAACAAGCTATAGCTACAAAAAAAATTAATAATAATTTTTGGTTATTAGATAATATGGCAATAACTGGAAATTCACAATACGTTTACAGACGTCATTTTAATAGCCCATCAAGTGGTGGTTATGATCCAATACAAAATATTAACACATATTTTGGACCGCAATCAAACAATTATGTTGGATTATCATTAAATTTACCATTAAATACGTGGAGAATAAAAAAATACACCAAAATATCAAATGATGCAGTAATTGATGAATTAACACATTCAAAACAATTACAAATAAATCAAATAAAACAAGAAGTTATAACATTATATCATCAATTAGAAAGTGCAAACAATACATTACAACTTACATCTAAAATATTAGACATTCAACGTTCTTTATTAGATATTGCTAAAAAAAACTTAAGCTCTAAAAAAATATCTAATGAAGAATATTTAACAATATTACAAAGCAATGTTGAAGCTGAAAATTCTTTTAACGCTGCTAAAATAGCATATGAACAAGCATATTATAATTTAAAATTAAGAGTAGGAACTGAAATAATAAAATAATAAATCATGGACATACAATATTTAATTAAAAAATTAAAACAAAATTTTTTACTAATATTTGGAATATCATTATTAGTATCAATTATAGTATTTATAATATTAAAAAAATCAGATGATTACTATAAATCTGAAGCAATGGTATATACTGGCATTGCTACTGGATATAATATAAATGTTGAATCTACAAATCAAACACGTGTTGATTATTACGCAACTAATGTTACATTTGATAATGTTTTAACTATTATAAATTCAAGAGAAGTTAAAACTGAAGTTGCCTTAAAATTATTAGCAAATGATTTATTAAATGATGATGTTAGTTTAGAAGGATTATCTGAACATGATTCCGCAGATGTTGCTGAATTAATAATATTACTTAACGCAAATCTTAATGAATTATATAAAGATATACCAAAACAACAATTAAGTTCAAATAAATTATATGATAAAGAATATAGTAATACAACAATTGCTAAATTATATGCGTTATTAACATCAGGAAATGAATTGTTAATTGATATGATTTATAATAGTGATACAAGCCCATATTCAATTAAAAATATATCTGATAATTTAATGGTTAAACGTGTTGGAAATAGTGATATGATACAATTAGAATATACGTCTACTAATCCAGATAAAGCTCAACAAACATTAATTAATATAATTGAAGTTTTTAACAAAAAACAAACACAATTAAAGGAAAACGAAGCTATAAATGTTGTACAATATTTTGAAATTGAAGTGGAAAAAGCTCATCAAAAACTTAAAAACGCTGAAGAAGAATTAAAAAAGTTTAATGAAAAAAATAGACTTGTAAATTTTGAAACACAAACATCTTTTATAGCAAGACAAAAAGAAACATTACAAGATCAATATGATCAAGAATTAATGGCATATAAAGCTGCGCATCAATCAAGATTAAAATTAGAACAAGAATTAAAAAAGAAAAATGCTGTACCAGATTTTGATTCAAATTTAAGTCGTTTGCAAGATTTACACGCAACATTAAGTAGTATGAGAATTAAATATAAATTACAAAATAAAACAAAAAAAGTTCAAGAAATTGATGATCAAATTAAAGATCTTGAAATAGAAATTAAAAATGCATTAAATAAAAATTTACAAAGTAAAAATATTTCATTAAATGTATCAACAGAAAATTTATTAAATCAATGGTTACAAAAATTAATTGAAGAAACAGACGCATCAGCACATTTAGACGTATATAAACAACGTTTAAGACAAGTTAATACAGAATATAATAAATATGCTCCGCTTGGTTCTAAACTTACACAATTACAACGTCAAGTGAATATATATGAACAAGAATATTTACAAGCTATTACAAATTTAAATCAAGCTAAAATAAAACAAAATAATATAACAGTTTCTAATTCTGTTGATATAGTTGATTATCCAATTCGTCCAACTGAACCAGAACCTTCTAAAAAAGCATTATATGTTATATTATCATTTATTGTTACATTTTTAATATTATCATTTGTAGTATTAGTAATTGTATTTTTAGATAATTCAATACGAACACCACAAAGAGCAGAAGAAATATTAAATATTAATGTTCTTGGTGCTATTCCTAAAATTAATAAAAAAATTAAAAAGGATATTATTGATAAATTAATGTTGCAAATATTGTCTAAAATAAGACTTATTAAAAATGGAAATAGATATATAACAATTGCAGTATTAAGCTTACATGAAAAAGAAGGAAAAACTACGTTTATAAAAACACTTAAAAAATATTTAAATGAAGATGAATTAAAAAATGTAAAATTTGAAGAACATCCGCCATTAACATCAGGTGAATTATTATTTGAAAATTTAACTACTTCAATAATCCAAGTTTTAATTATTGATGCAAATAAAGAATTAACTGAAGCAGACAAATATCACATAAATAGATTTAAAGAAGTTGCAATGAATAGATACATTGTATTAAATAACGTTAAAAAAATATCATTAGATAGTATTTTATAATGGATGCAAAAATAAACATAATTGTATTTGGACTTCCATCATGGAAAGATGATTATATTAAATCAACAGTAGAATTAAGCAAAGAATTTTCGTTACATGAAAAAGTTAATTCAGTTTTATATGTTGATTACCAATATACATTAAAAGATATTATAACTAAATTTAAAGAATTAAATATACTTAAAATATTAGGATTTAAACCTAGAATAACAAAAGTTGAAAACGTAAATGTGTATTCTCCAATTCCAATTTTACCAATAAATTGGATTAAAAATAAAAAAATATTTAATATTTTATCTAAATTTAATGCATTTTTACTTAAAATTGGAATTAAAAAACAAATTAAAAAACTAAAATTAAATAATATTGTAATTATTAATGCGCTTAATCCAATATATGGTTTTCATTTAAATAAAAAAATTAATGAAAAATTAACTGTATATTATTGTTATGATGAAATTAGTGCATGTAATTGGATAAATATTCATGGTTCATATTACGAACAAAAGTTTATTAAAAAATGTGATTTAGTAATTACTGCATCTAAACCATTAGAAAAAGAAAAGAAAAAATATAATAAAAATACTATTGTAATACAAAATGGTGTTCCATTTAAAAAATATGAAAAATATTTAGATTTAAATAGATTTAAATTAATACAAACACCAATTGTTTGTTATAGTGGCGCAATAGATAACAGAATAGATTTAGAATTATTAAAATATACTATTAATGGTATACAAACCGCAATATTTAAATTTATAGGACCAATTAAAAATAAAATTATATTTGAAACATTATCAAAATATAAAAATGTTATATTTGTTGGAAATTTAAATCAAATTGATTATATTAAGGAATTAAACACTTGTCATGTTGGAATTATACCATTTGTAAAAAATAAATTTACTGAAAATAGTAATGTTTTAAAAATTTATGATTATTTTGCAGCTGGATTACAAATTGTATCAACTGATTTTAGTGATTTATCAGATTTTAAAGATGAAATTTATATAACAAATAATAAAAAAATATTTAAAGATAATATTAAATCTGCAATAATACATAAAAATTATGTAAAAGCGCAACAAAAAGTTAATATTGCTGAACAACACAGTTGGTCTAATCGTGCAAATAAATTTATAAATGAAATTTATAACAAAATACATTAAAAATGATTCATATTATGTTATAGTTGGAAACATACTAGCTGCAGTATTTAGTATGCTTTCATTTATGATACTTGCTAGAACATTATCATTAAAAGAATTTGGACAATTTGAAACATACTTAGCATTAATTGTAATTGCTGAATTAATTCGTCGTGGATTATCTAATAATGCTTTAGTTCGATTTATTAATAGTAATGATAAATCAAAAAGGAATGAAATTATAAGTTCATCGTGGATTATAAATTTAATATTAAATACTTTTTTTACAATTGTATTTTATTTAACATATTTTCTATTTACAAAAAATTTAAATTATGAAGTATTAAATTTATTTTTAGTATATTATCCTATTTTAATGTGGTCTATATTGCCACTTTCAGTTGTTAGAAGTTTATTACAAGCAGATTCAAAATTTAAATTATTAGCATTAAGTAATATATTTGTTCCAATTACACTTTTTTTAGCATACTTAATTGGCGCATTAACACATTATAATAGTATAATGTTTGTTGTATTTTGTAATATTTTTTTTAGATTAATATTAACGATATTCATCGTAATTAAATATAGTAATTATTTTATACAAGTAAAATATGCGTCTATTAATATGATTAAACAACTTTTAAACTTTGGAAAATATAATATATTAACAAATTTAAGTTCAAATATTTTAAAATCATCAGATAAAATATTAATTCAATATTTTTTAGGTCCATCATTTGTTGCATATTGGAGTATTCCTACAAAATTAACAGAAATAATTGATAATCCATTAAGAAGTTCTAGTGCAACATCATTTCCCAAAATAACAAAATTATATAATGAAAATAAAACGAAAGAATTAGCTGATTATATTCATAAAATGATTAGTAAATATATTATTTTTGCAATTCCATTAATATTAATAAGTATATTTATTCCACAATTATTTATTAATATACTAGGTGGAACTGGTTTTGAAAAATCATTTATAATATTACAAATATTTTCAATATACTTCTTTTTATTACCATTTGATAGATTTATTGGAACAACATTAACTGCTATAAATAAACCTCAATTAGATACTATTAAAGTTGCAGCAATGACAATTATTAATATAATAGGTGATATTATAGTATTACATTATTTTAATAATATATGGTCAGTTGCAATTGTAACAATATTAAATATTTTAGCTGGTGTTATAGTTGGATCAGTTCTTCTTAAAAAGCATTTAAAAGAATTTCATATTTACAAAATTTTTTATTATATTACACCACAAATTAATGAAATATATTATACAATAAAAAATAAAATTAATGACTAAAGAAAAGCAAATATTGTTTTTTATAGTTACACTATTATTTATATCTAGTGTAATATATTTGTCAATTAATACAATAAACGTTTTTTTATTAATTGCTACAATTTTTATTCCTGTAATATTAATTATAGTATATAAAATTATTAAAAATCCAATATTTGGTGTTTGGATATTAATGATATATGGATTTATAATAGGTGCAGCAGCTAAAATGACTGATTTTCCTGCTGGAACAATGATTGATTTATTAGTATTTTTAATATTTGTTGCTACATTACTTCAAAAAAATGTAGATTGGAACAGATTAAAAAATGTAACATTATTAATAATAACTATATGGTTTATTTATACTGTTATTGAAATTATAAATCCATTAGCACCAACATATATTGCATGGTTTTACGCAGTTAGAACTATGTCAGTTCAAATATTTTTAATAACTATTATTAGTTTATTAATATTTGAACAAAAATTCTTTAATACATTTATAAAAATATGGTTTATATTTAGTATATTAGCAACAATAGATGCGTTTAGACAAAAATTTATGTTTCCTAAATTATATTGGTTTGAAAAAGAATGGTTAGCATTAGGATATTATAAACAACATATTTTATTTGGACATTTAAGGCCATTTAGTTTTTATACTGATACTGGACAATTCGGTGCAGCCGAAGCACATACATTAACAACATCATTAATATTATTATTAAATGAGAAACGAAAAAAATATATTATATTCTTTTTAATAACAGTAATATTTTCATTTTTAGGTATGATAATATCTGGTACAAGAGGTGCATTATTTATTCCAGCAACTGGTCTATTTGCATATTTAATAATATCTAAAAGTTGGAAAACTATTATTGTAGGTTTGTCATTTTTAAGCATAATATATTATTTACTTGCATTTACATATGTTGGTCATAACATTTATGAAATTCGTAGAATGAGAACAGCTGTACACTTAACTGAAGATCCAAGTTTTCAAGTTAGATTACAAAACCAAAAAATTCTTAAATCTTATATGGCAGATAAACCATTTGGTGCTGGTATTGGTACAAGTGAATATTGGGGTAAAAAATTTAGTCCAAATACTTTTTTGGCAAATATTGCAACTGATTCATTATATGTTAAAATATGGGTTGAAACTGGTATAATTGGTCTTTTTATATGGTTAGTTTTAATTTTATGGATAATATTTAGAGGTGCATATTTAATAAACAAAATAAAAGATAAACAATATAAAATACAGCTAATTTCTTTATGGGCTGGATTAATTGGTATATTTGTTGCTAATTATGGAAATTCAGTAATGACACAATTTCCAACGTTAGTAATAAGTTATTTAAGTATTGGTTATATTTTTAGAGTAGAAAAAGATTTAAAAAATTAAAAAATATAAAATGAAAAACAGAGTAAAAGATTTAGTGTCAATTATAACATTAAACATGAACCAAGCAGATGTAACTGCAGATTTTCTACAATCTTTGAATATATCAAAATATAAAAATTTTGAAGTAATTGTAGTTGATCAAAATTCAAAGGAAGATCCAACAGATAAATTACAAAATGCTTATAAGAATGTAACAATAATAAAAAGTAAAAAAAATCTTGGTTTTACAGGTGGAAACAATTTAGCTTTAAAATATACTAAAGGTGAATACATATTTTGTGTTAATAATGATACTATAATAACACCATATTTAATTGAAGAATTAATTCAGCCACTTAAAAGTGAACATAATATAGGTGTGACGTCACCAAAAATATTATATTATGATAATCCTGAAATAATTCAATACGCGGGATCAGATAAAATAAATCCATATACTGGAAGAAATAAAAGTTCTGCTAAAGGTAAAAAGGATAAAGAATATCCAGAATTTTCAGAATCATACCAAACTACATATGCGCATGGCTGTGCAATGATGATACGATATGATGTTATTGAAAAAGTTGGTTTTTTAGATGATGATTATTTTATATACTATGAAGAATTAGATTTTTCACAACGTGTCATAAATGCTGGTTATAAGATATGGTATGTTGGAAGCGTATATATTTTACACAAAGAATCAATAACAGTTGGAAAAAACAGCGTATTTAAGGAATATTATCATACAAAAAATAGAATTTTATTTATGCGTAAACACGCACCAAATAATATTAGTTTAATAATGTTTTATATTATATTTTTTCTTTTAACATCAACAAAACAATTACTTAAACGTTTATTACATGGTGATTTTGAACATATTAAAGCGTATTTTAAAGCTATAAAATGGAATATAAATTATAAAATAAAATAAAATAAATTATGAAAAAAGTAAGTTTAATTACAGGAGGAGCTGGATTTATTGGCTCACATGTTGCAAAACAGTGTCTTGAAATGAATCATGAAGTTATTATACTTGATGATTTATCAGGTGGATTTGTCGATAATATACCAAATGGTGCAAAATTTATCGAAGGAAGTATAAATAATAATAATCTATTATATAGAATATTTAGTGAATACAATATTGATTATGTGTATCATTTAGCTGCATATGCTGCAGAAGGTTTATCACATTTTATACGCAGTTTTAATTATGAAAACAATTTAATGGGTTCAATTAATTTAATAAATTTAGCTGTTAAATTTAAAGTTAAAGCTTTTGTATTTACAAGTAGTATTGCAGTTTATGGACATTTACAACCTCCATTTGATGAAGACACAATTCCTGCGCCAGCAGATCCATATGCAATATCAAAATATGCAGTTGAGCTTGATCTTAAAGCAGCTAAATCAATGTGGCCAGATTTTAATTATATTATATTTAGACCACATAATGTTTTTGGAGAAAATCAAAATATTGGTGATAAATATCGCAATGTAATTGGAATATTTATGAACCAAATTATGCAAGATCAACCACTTACAATATTTGGAGACGGAAATCAAACTAGAGCATTTAGTTATATTGATGATGTTGCAATACCAATTGCAAAAAGCGTTGATATTAAAGAAGCATATAATGAAATCTTTAATATTGGTGCAGATACTCCATATACTGTTAATTCATTAGTTAATTTTATTGGTGAAGCGTTTAATAAAACTCCAAAAGTAAAATATCTTGCAGCTAGAAATGAAGCAGTTCATGCATATTCAAATCATGATAAAGCTAAACGTATATTTGGAGAACCAACTGGAATATCAATAGTAGAAGGAATTAAAATAATGGCAGAATGGGCAAAAAGAGTTGGATCTAGAGAATCTCAAGAATTTTCAAATATTGAAATATATGAAAATTTGCCAGAAAGTTGGAAACAAATAATAAAATTATAAATATTTATGATGTTTTTTGAATATATTTTATATTTTATTATATTTTTAGCATTTTTACAAGTGCTGTATACTTTATATTTTTCAATTTCAAGTTTATTTTATAAGGATAGAAAACTTATAAAATCAGATTATAAACGAAAAATTGCAATTTTTATACCTGCATATAAAGAAGATAAAGTAATATTAAAAACTGTTAAAAATATTTTAAAACAAAAATATTATTCAAATAAAACAGATAAATATGAAATAATAGTTATTGCTCAACATTTAAAGTGGTATACACTAAAAGCGTTAAATAAATTGCATATTAAGTACATTACATATAATGTTAATAATTCAACAAAGGTAAAAGCTTTACAATATGCAATAAAAGTATTAAATAAAGAACAAAAAAAATATGACATTGCATTAATACTTGATGCAGATAATCATATAAGTGAAAACACACTTGAAAATATAAATTGTATGTTTGCATATGGTTATAATGCAGTTCAATGTCATAGAACTGCAAAAAATTTAAATACAAATATAGCAATACTTGATGCATTATCTGAAGAAATAAGTAATAGTATTATTAGAAAAGGTTGTTTTTTTAATAATTTAAGTGCTTCTATCATTGGTAGTGGAATTGCATTAAAATATACAATATTTAAAAGATTCATTAATAAGTCAAATGCAATAGCTGGATTTGATAAAGAATTAACGTGTGAATTAACAAATAAACGAATTAAAATTGCATATTTAAATAATACGTTAATTTTTGACGAAAAAGTTCAAGACAAAAATACGTTTAAAAATCAACGCAGTCGTTGGATTGAAGCTCAACTAAAAATGGCTAAAAAATATACACTAAAAGCATTTAAAAATTTAGTTAAATATAAAAACATTGATTTTTTTATTAAATCTGTTGAACATATATTAATTCCAAAACTATTATTTTTAACAACTTTAATATTATTAGTATTATTGTCATTATTTATAAATAATACTATATTAATATTAACATTAATAATTACAATATTATATAGTATTGCTTTAATATTGGCAATTCCAAAACAATTTATTAATACAAAAACATTTAATGCAATTTTAAATTTACCATTAATTATATTATTAATGATAAAAAGCTCATTAAATATTAATCAATCAAAAAAAGAATTTATTCATACACCTCATAATTATAATTAATATGAAAATAGTATTTTTTATATCAATAATATTAATATTTTACGTTTTATTTGGTTACGGATTACTAGCATATGTTTATGCAAAAATAAAATCTAAAATTAAAAAGAAAATAATTTTAAAAAATAAACAATATACAGTTTCGTTAATTGTAGCTGCATATAATGAAGAAAAAATAATACTTGATAAATTTCATAATTGTATGATGTTAGATTATGATAAATCTAAAATACAATTTATATTTGTCGTAGACGGATCAACAGATAGAACATATAATATATTAAGATATTTAAAATCTATACATAAAGATAAAAATATATCAATATTATACAAACCAATTAGAAATGGTAAAACTGCAGCAATTAATAGAGCAGTTAAAAAAGCAAAAAATGACATTTTAATATTCACAGATGCTAATACAATGTTAAATTTTAATGCAATAAACGAAATAGTTAAGCATTATAATGATTTAAATGTTGGAGCTGTTGCAGGTGAAAAAAGAGTTAAAGATAAATTAGAAGGTTTATACTGGAAATACGAAAGTAAACTTAAAAAAATAGATTCTGAAGTATATTCTACAGTTGGCGCAGCTGGTGAATTATTTTCAATTAGAAAATTTTTGTATAAAGAACAATTAAACGATACAATATTAGATGATCTTATGATTAGTATTGAAGCAATAAAAAAACATTATAAAATTGTATATGAACCAAATGCGTATGCTATTGAAGAAGGATCATTAAATTTAAAAGAAGAACTAAAACGTAAAGTTAGAATAGCTGCTGGTGGCATTCAAGCTATTGTTAGACTTAAAAAGTACTTACTTCCAATTAACATATTTAATATACAATTCATATCACGAAAAGTGTTAAGATGGACACTTATGCCTATTGCAATAATATTAACATTAATAAGTAATATTTATTTAGCAGTTACAGATTTAAATCCATGGTGGGATATATTATTAATAACTCAAATATTTACATTATACATTTCATCAATAATATATTTAATAAATTCTAAAATATTTTCAATGTTTCATGCACCATTTTATTTTTTATTTATGCATTATGCAATTATATTAGGATGGATTAAATATGCTAAAGGAATTAAAACTGGCGCATGGGAAAAAGCTAAACGTAAATAAATTTAATCATTAAAAAAATTAGTTACGTCTGATCTAGTCATATCATTTTCCATTGGATCAAAATAAACATCATCAACTAATATACTAACATTATTTTCAAACAAATATTCATTTGTAATTTCAAGTTTATAATGCATTATGTTTGAGTTATCATTTAATGGATTAAAAAATAGTGATAAATATTCTTGAATTGGCGCAGACATACAAATAATCATATCATTTTTCATATAATAATCAACATGAATTTCAGCATTTAATAAATATCCAACGTGTTTACACCTAGCAGCATGTCTTTCAGATTGTTTACTTTCAATACGTCTAAAATCATTCAACATATCAATATAATAATATATTGCAGGTGAAATTATTATAACAGAATCATTAATATACAATGCATTACTATATTGACTAATTTTAAATACTATATTTTTAGCTATTTCTTCAGTTGAATATAATTTATCTAATGATGTTATTAATTTTACATTATAGTTTCTTATTCTATTAAAAATTTTATACATTTCATGTAAAATATCATTTTCAAACTCATACTTGATATACTGAATATCATAACGTCTTGCATTTAATATTACATGTTTTTCATATGATTGTTGCATATATGAATGCTCATAATTAAATACATTTGAATTTGAATTTAACATTCTAGAATCAATATGTGCAATTATAAATTCAGTATTATGAGAATATATTGGATTTAAAAAATTATAATTATTTAAAACCATTTCAAATTCTTCGTGCATGTTTTTTATATTTAATATTTTTTATTATATTTGTAATGATTAATAAGTTCAACAAAATATTAAATATTATGTCAATAGATTTAATGCCAACGGATGGAATATGGTTAGTTAAAAAACATGAGCACGGTAGAAGTTCATCATTTGTTATGAAAGTTTCTGAACTTCCTAAAAAATGGCCTTTATTACATTATTATGAGTATAAAGATCAAATACTTGAAGAACTAATTAGATATGTCGATAAACCAAGATCTTTAGATGATATTGTAAAATTTATACTTGAATTTATATCAAAAAAATATCTTGAAGAACGAGATAGCGATACAAAAGATTATATTGTTGAAAAAATTGAAGATTTAAATAGAGATTATTAAAATGTTTAAAAAAATATTTTTTTATTTATTAAAACGATATTCTAAAAGCGAAAAGGATAGACTTAAAATATTATCTGAATTAGATAAAAAAGTTCATATAGAATATAATGAACAAACTGAATTTGGAAATGTTTATAATTTTTATATTGAATTTATATTATCAAATAATTTTATTAAAAAACTTGTAAGAGATCGAGATTCTAGAAATTTAACAATAATACATCGTGGATTAAACAAAACATTTATAGAATCTATAAATTTTATAGAAAAAGAACAACTATAAATTAAAATGTTTAAAAAAATAAAATTTTGGTTTTTATTACATGTAATAGGTGATATAACATACACAAAATGGCTTATTTTACGTGAAAAAAGTATTGATGAACATGGTAATAAACTTTGTTATTGTGGACATACAGATAAATGCGAATGTGCAAATCCAACTAAACGAATGTTTATTGATGCTGTAAAACGTGGAGATATTAAACTAAATGATAAAACAAACGGTTGGAAAACTGTATATGTAAATAGTACTAATGAATGAATTATTTTTAAATAAGGAACAAAGAACTAAATTATTAGATATATGTGTAACATATTATCATGGCACATTTATGAATATTTACAATTTTAAAAATGAAGGATATAAAGGTCATTTTATTGCATATAAAAAAGCATCACATGAAGATAGTACATTTGACACCTGGTTGTTTGAAAATGATAATATACCAAAATCTCCATCATTAATATTTGGATTTGAACAGTTTGAAGATTTAGATGGTGGGTTAGGATTTAGACATTATGTAACAATACATTGGTATGAATTAGTGTTAAATGATCTAATGAAAAAAATGTTTAGAAATAATTACCTTGAACATATAAATAAAATGTTTAAATCTAAAAAACATCCAGTAGATTACATATATAAGTATTACAAAGAAGAAACAAACTTAAATATTTTAAATTATGAATAAAAACGAAAAATTTAACTGTATAAAATTTACAGATTTTGCATTACGTCATTTCGATCCTAATTTTGGTGGTACTAAAATTACTACAATGGATTCAAACGATTTTTTAAAGAAAATAGAATATTACGTTGAAAATCAAAGATTTGCAGTTCAAGATGGATACGCTGATTTTGTAAAAATACTATTATTTGAAAATTTTGCAGATTTACCAACAGGTTCAATGGAAATAACGCTTGAAAATTATCAATATCTTAGAAGTGGATATATAACAAGACAAGAAGGAGAATTACCTGTTCTTTCTAGATGGTTTGAATTACCTGTTGAACCACCTAAAGCAACGTCAATTTCAATTGTATTATATAGTAAAAAACAAATTGAAGCTGAAGAACATGCAAGAGGTCATTTAGATTTTTATTTTCACTGCGATTGGGGTATTGTAAATATCGCGGCACAACAAGGTTATTCAATAGAACCAATGTCTCCAATTACAATGATGCGCAATGCATTAGGAAAAGAAGAAGGCGGTTCAGGAGTTCCATTAGATAAAAAATTATATCGAGAATCTGTTAAATATTGGCAAAAACATGCAATTATTAAATAATTTTTTAAAAAATATTTTTTATTTAAAACTTTTTGTTTATATTTGCATATATAATTAAACTTGATAGTAATTAAAAGAGATACTTCGTAAAAATTAATAATAAATATTAGCATTTAACTAAAAACACTCTTTTACACTAAATCTTCAAGTTTAAAACGGAAACAAAAAACTTAATATATAAAACAATGAAAAAATTAGTTAACATATCAGTATTTATATTTGACGATAATGATCGTAGAGTATATGATGTGTTTGGCTGATAAATTAAGTAACCCAATTTAAAAGCTGAACACAAAATGTTCAGCTTTTTTATTTTAATAATAGTCTCAGGGGCTGCTTGGTGTGGCCGCCACACTGTCAATGTGGAGCTCAGCCGGGTTCAAATCCCGGTGGGACTGCCACCTTAAATTAAACAAATAAAAAACGTGATTTATAATATTAAAATAAATCGCGTTTTTTTATGAATAAATGTTTATACTGTGGTAAACCTGTAAAAAATAAATATTGTAATGTTAGTTGTCAAAACAGACATCAAAAAAGAGGACCATCTAAAAAATCAATAGAAAAAATGAAACAAACTTATGCTAATAGATGGAAAACATTTAAAGTTCGTTGTCATACATGTAAAAAAGAATTTGAAATAAAAGAATATAATGTAGATAAACCTAAAAAAGATAAATATTTTTGTTGTAGATCATGCGCAGTAACATATACATCTAATTTAACTAAAGATAAAAAAAATAAAAAAATAAGTAAAACATTACGTATTAAATATAATAATTTTGAAATTAAACCATTTAAAAACTTTAAATTACTTAGAGTTAAACAGTGTGTAAAATGTAAAAAAATATTTATAACATATTCAAAAAAACAAAAATACTGCTCAAATAAATGTAAGCCAGTATATGGTTGGAAACCAGTTCATCGTAAAATGAAATCAAATCCAACGTGGTGGTCAAATATTCAAAAAAGATTATATAAAGATGGCATACAAAAAGTTGGCGGTGGAAAAACTAAATGGTATAATTATAAAGATATAAAAGTACAAGGAACATTTGAATTAAGAACTTGTAAAATATTAGACGAATTAAAATCTAAAAACATTATTAAAGAGTGGGAATATACAAAAGATAGATTTACATATATTGGATTAGATAATAAAGAGCATTCATATTTAGTAGATTTTAAAGTATTTAAATATGATAATACTTTTTATTATTTAGAAGTTAAAGGGTATGAACATGAAAATGATAAATTAAAATGGGAAGCAGTTAGAAATGCAGGATATGAATTAAAAGTGTGGTTTATTAATGATATAATTGAACAAGAAACAGCACTATTTAATAATTAATTTTAAACTATTTTTATTTAAAATTATATAATATACATATTAATTAAATAATATTATTATGAAAAAATATTTTTACATTGATTCAAATGATCAACAAGTTGGTCCTTTAACAATAGATGAATTAAAAAAATCAAATATAACAGTTGAAACACTAATATGGTATGATGAGTTAAACAACTGGACAGAATTAAAAAATTTAAAAGAATTACGTAATAATATAATAGTTAAACCACCTGAAATAAAAAATAATTTTGAATTATTTATTAATAAAACAAGTTTTATTCTTATTTCATTTCTTTTGTTTGTTACATTATTTTTTTGGCAAATACTAGGTGTTATTGATACAGTAATAGAAATAATATCACTAATATTAGATTATAGATTTTATGAAATATCTGTTACAGTGTTTGAATATAGAATAATATTATTTATACTAAATGTTTTTATACTTATAACATTTGTCATAAATGAAAAAAACAAAAGAAAAAAAGATATTTTATTAACGTTAAGTATATTATCTATATTATTTTATGTAATATTATTTATAAATTTATATTAAACCTATAATTATGAAAGAATATTTTTATATAAATTCAAAAAATGAACAAGTTGGTCCAATTTCATTAGAAGAATTAAAAAAAATAAATTTAACAAGAAATACATTAATTTGGCATAACGAATTGAATGAATGGACGGCTGCAAAAAATATAATTGAATTAAATGATATATTTAAATTACGTCCTCCAGTATATAATAAAAAAAATAAAAAAAATAACGTCTTATTAAATAAA
>Ga0256913_10000278_pt1 | contig 25428 bp, 38 predicted proteins | sample Axial_MatmetaG_FD_185970 | JGI IMG/M metagenome (GOLD analysis project Ga0256913, IMG submission 185970) | Deep-sea worm associated microbial mat communities from Axial Seamount, Juan de Fuca Ridge, Pacific Ocean - Axial_Mat | ecosystem: Environmental > Aquatic > Marine > Oceanic > Microbial... | reverse complement strand
CACGTACAGGGCGCGCGGATGGGCCAGGGATGCAGGCAACAACTCAACATGAGGGTTTTCCAGAAACAGCTCTTCATACACCCTGACCGCCGGACCGGCCACAAGGGTTGGCCGGTCGATGGATGCAGTCAGCTCCTCTGGCCGAACAGCCCTGTCAGGGCTGCAACGACGGGGATAGGCTCCCGATGAGCTGCTCTCGTAACAGGCCGTGTACACCTCCTGTCTGCGGGCATCGAGAACCGGACAGAGCTGGCCGGCAAAACCCATGCAGGCAAGGGAAAGCGCATCAAGACTGGAAACGCCCAAAAGAGGAAGGCCGGCAGCCATGGCCAGCCCCTTGGCCGCGGCCAGACCGATCCGCAAACCGGTGAAGGAACCTGGTCCCAGACTGATACCGATACCCGTCAAATCCCGCCAGCCCACATCCACGGCCTCCATCAGCCACGATATGGTACCAAGCAGACGGCGGGAGTGGACCCGCTCCGGCTTCAGCGTCACCTCGGCCAGCAGCCGGTCGTCACGGGTCAGAGCGACCGAGCCGCAGCCGGTGGCGGTCTCCAGGGCAAGAATCAGGACCCCATCCATCGCTGCACAATCCGGAATATATCATTATAAAAGACAAAGAGCATCAGGGTGGCCAACAGGGCAATGCCAACCTTCTGGCTGACCTCCATGATTTTTTCAGACAGGGGTTTGCCCCGAATGGCCTCGATGGTCAGGAACACGAGATGGCCGCCGTCCAGGACCGGCACCGGCAGAAGGTTGAGGATGCCGAGATTGACGCTGAGCAACCCCATGAAGTAGAGCAGGTTCATCCAGCCCGCTTCAAGCTGCTGACCGGCAATTTCCGCGATCCTGATCGGGCCGCCCAGTTCGCTGGCCGGCACCACCCGCTGGATGATCTTGACAATGCCCATGATGGTCAGATAGATCAGATTCCAGGTCTGAATAAAGGCGGCCTTGATTGATTCGACCACCCCGACCTTTTTGTACTCGATCTTATCATCCCGGGTAATGCCGAGCAGATACCGCTCGCCCACCACCTCGCCAAAGATGTTTTTGACCTTTTCCATGGTCGGGGTGGCGGTAAGGGGCAGCTCAGTGCCATTTCGCTCGATTCTCAACGTTACGCTTTTTCCGCCGGAATTCTTGATGGCCTCGGAAACCTCCCTCCAGGAGGTGGTTTGTTGCCCATTGATGGCCAGAATGTGGTCTCCGACCTGAAGACCGGTCTTCTCTGCCGCCGAACCAGCCGCTATCTGGCCGATGGTCGTCGTATCCACGGCCTCGGGCAGGCCGGCCAGGGAAAACATGCAGATAAAGAGGAATATGGCAAAGAGGAGGTTGAAGAGCGGACCGCCGAAGACAATAAGAAAGCGCTGCCAGACCGGCTTATGGGAAAAGGAGCGGTTTTTTTCGCTCTCCGGGACAGGATCTCCCTGCTGTTCACCATACATTTTGACATACCCGCCCAGGGGAAAGGCGGAGAGCAGGTATTCGGTCTCTCCCCATTTCTTTCCCACCACCTTGCTGCCGAAGCCGAGGGAAAATTTCAACACCCGGACGCCACAGAGCTTGGCAAAGAGGAAATGGCCAAATTCATGGACAAAAATCAGAACACCAAGAACAACAATAAAAGAGATGGCAGAATTCATGATTGCAGAAAGATAGAGAAATTAAGTTACCTGCATGTCCGGGACAGACATGCGGTCCCACCAGATGGACACCCGGATCCGGCGCGGCATGTATCCATCGGGCGCCGGGAAAAATTCAACGGCTCCGCCGCCTGATCTGTTCCGCTGCCAGCCGGCGTGCCTCCTGGTCCGCGGCCATAATGGAAACCATATCCATATCATCGCCTTCAATACCGGCGGCAAGGGTTTCAGCCACCACAGCGGTTATATCGGTATAGCCGATGCGGCCGGCGAGAAAGGCCTCCACCGCGATCTCATTGGCACCATTGAGCACCGCCGGCTGCATGCCTCCATCGGCAAGGGCGGCAAAGGCCATGGCAAGGGCCGGGAAACGGCCATGATCCGGCTCCGCGAAATGAAGGCTACCGCACTCGGCAAGGCTCAGACGGGGCAGGTCCAGGGCGATACGCTCCGGATAGGAAAGGGCATAGGCAATGGGAATACGCATGTCAGGAATGCCAAGCTGGGCAATGACAGAGCCATCAACGTACTCGACCAGGGAATGGATGACGGACTCGGCATGGACCACAACATCGATCCGGTCCGGCTCCATGTCAAAGAGCCAGCGTGCTTCGATCACCTCCAGCCCCTTGTTCATCAGGGTTGAAGAGTCGATGGATATTTTACGCCCCATCTCCCAGTTGGGATGGGCCAGTGCCTGCTCAGGGGTTATGGCGCTAAACGCATCCGCCGGCAGGGTGCGGAAAGGCCCGCCGGACGCAGTGAGGAGAATACGGCCGACATCCTGGCTGCGGCCCGCCTCCAGGGCCTGAAAGATGGCCGAATGCTCCGAGTCGATGGGCAGGATGCTCACACCCTTTTCGCAGGCCCTGGACATGACCAGTCGACCGGCCATGACCAGGGTCTCCTTGTTGGCCAGCCCGATTTTCCTGCCGGCGGCAATGGCGGCCAGGGTCGGCTGTAATCCGACAGCGCCGACAACAGCGGTCACCACCATGTCCGCCTCAACCTCTCCGGCAAGGATGCAGTTCCCTTCAGTACCAGTAAGAATTTTCCCCTGGTATCTGTCCGGCAGCAGTGATGCAAGGCGGGCGGCCAGGGCCGGATCGGCGATGGAAACACGTTCAGGAGTAAACTCGCGGACCTGATCGGCAAGCAGTTCGATGTTGGTACCCGCTGACAGGGCAGTGATCCGGAAACGGTCGGGATTGTCACGGACAACCGACAGCACATTGGTACCGATGGAGCCCGTGGAGCCGAGCAGGACAATCTTTTTTACTGTCATCAGGAGGTACCGAGAAGAAGATAATACAGAACCGGCGCGGTCAGCAGCAGGCTGTCGATCCGGTCAAGCAGGCCACCATGGCCGGCCAGAATTGTGCCGGAATCCTTGCTGCCGGTTGCCCGCTTGATGATGGATTCGGTCAAATCACCGACAATGCCCACCGGCACAAGCACAAGACCCAGGCCAAAGGCATACAGAAAACCAGGGCCGGACGGCAGCATGAGTGCGGTCAGGCCGGCGGCAAGAGATCCGACCGCAAGCCCGCCGATGGCGCCGGCAACGGTCTTGCCCGGGCTTATCCGCGGGCAGAGCTTAGTCCGGCCAAAACGCCGGCCCGCGTAATAGGCACCCGTATCCGAACCAATGGTCACGGCAGTGAGTACGGCCAGCCAGGCCACGCCGCCGGGCAGATTACGGATAAGAACAAGATGGGCCGCGCAGATACCGATATACAGAATACCAAATCCGACCCGGCTTAAAAAACCAAGCACATCGTCTATTTTGGCATAGCCGATAAAGACCAGGACAATGAGTCCGGCAAGGGCGGCGAAGACGCCGGCAAGAACAGAGCTTGCAGAACCGGAAAATGCCAGCAGAACCGGCAGCAGTGAAATACATTGGCAGCCAATACGGAGTGATCGCCGCAGATCAGGCAGGGTCATGCGCAGGTATTCAGCAAAACCTGTCCAGGCGCCGATGGCAACAACCAGCCAGAACAGCCGGGGACCGGCAAAAAAGAGCAAGGCGCCCCAGGCAAGGGCCATAAGAATGCCGGGCACCACCCTTTTCATGGTTGACTACGCCTCCTGAACCTGGGCGCCTGTTTTACCGAAACGACGCTGGCGGCGGCCATATTCGGCCACGGCCTCAAGAAGCTGGTCTTTGCGGAAATCCGGCCACTTTATCTCGGTAAAATAGAGCTCGGCATAGGATATCTGCCAGAGCAGGAAATTGGAGAGACGATGTTCACCGCCAGTGCGGATAAGTAGATCAGGGTCCGGCTGGCCGGCCGTATCCAGATGAGAGGCCAGCAGTTCCTCATTGAGATCTTCCACGCCTATCTCGCCCTCAAGACAGCGTCTGGTCATGGCCTGTACGGCCCGCATGATTTCATTGCGGCTGCCATAGCTCAGGGCCAGGTTCAGGGTCATGGCCCTGCACGCACTGGTTTCAGCCATAACCGCATCAAGGACTTTCTGTACATCAGCGGACAGCCGTTCTTTCTGACCGATACAGAACAGACGGATATCGTTTTTGAGCATGGTCCGCAACTCGGCCTCGAGATAGGTCCGCAAGAGCCCCATCAAACCGGTCACTTCAGAGGGAGGACGCTGCCAGTTTTCCGTGGAAAAGGCATACAGGGTCAGGTGGCGGACGCCGATTTCGCGGGCGCACTCGACCACGGCCCGAACCGAATCCACTCCTGCCTTGTGCCCTGCCAGGCGGGGCAGATGGCGCTTTTCAGCCCAGCGGCCATTGCCATCCATGATAATGGCCACATGGGCAGGGATCTGCCCAATTTCAAGAGACGCTCTTGTATCCATGAGTGCAGGAGCCAGACTGAGCGTCTATACCTCCATAACCTCATTTTCCTTGGAGGACGTAATCTCGTCAATCTGCTTGATATAGGCGTCGGTGGCCTTTTGCGCCTCTTCCTGAAGACGGTACATGTCGTCTTCGGAAATATCCTTGTCCTTCTTCATCTTTTTGAGCGTATCGTTGGCCTCTCGACGGACATTGCGAATCGCCACCTTGAACTCTTCCCCGATCTTCTTCACCTGCTTGACAAGTTCCCTGCGGCGCTCTTCAGTAAGCGGCGGGATGGTCAACCGGATGACATTGCCGTCATTTGCCGGGGTAAGGCCGAGGTCCGAAGACAGGATCGCCTTTTCGATGGGTCCGATCATCTGCGGATCCCACGGCTTGATGGCAATCATACTTGATTCGGGAATAGTCAGAGTGCCAACCTGATCAAGGGGCAACTGGGAACCATAGGCATCAACCCTGATACCGTCAAGCAGGGCCAGCGAGGCGCGGCCGGTACGTATCTTGGTCAGCTCACGTTTATAGGCATCAACACTGCCTTCCATCTTTTTTTTCAGTTCATCGATCACTTCACTGGACATGGCACTCTCCTTAAGCAGAATCTGGTGAAAGAAAAGACTGGGAAAAATTTAATGAGGGAATCCCGGCCGGACGGGAACAGATGCACACTGGGGAAAATCCGTTCAAACAGGCACAGTTATTCGCTGATCAACGTACCGATTTCCTCTCCGGACGCAGCCCGGGCGATATTGCCGGGCTGTTTCATGTTGAAGACCAGAATAGGCAGCCCGTTATCACGGGCCAGCGAAATACCGGCAGCATCCATGACCCGCAGCTCATCCTGCAGGACCCTGGTATAGGTCAGCGTCTTGAACCGAACCGCACTGCTGTCCTTTTCCGGATCACGGTCATAGACGCCGTCCACCCGGGTCGCCTTCATAATAATATCAGCATTGATCTCCAGGGCCCGCAGCACTCCGGCGGTATCGGTCGTGAAAAAGGGATTGCCGGTGCCGGCGGCAAAGATGACCACCTGAGGGCGATCAAGCGCGGCCAGGGCATTGACGCGCACGTAGGGTTCACAGACATTGCGCATGGAAATAGCGGACATGACAATGGCCGGTACCCCAGCCTTGTCCAGGCCATCCTGCATGGCAAGCGAATTGATCACCGTGGCAAGCATGCCCATATTATCGGCTGCCCCCCTGTCCATTCCACCGGCCGCACCGGCAACACCACGAAAGATGTTACCGGCTCCAATAACAAGCGCAACCTGAACGCCCTCTTCCAGAACGGTTTTAATCTCTCCAGCCACAAAGCGTATCATATCGGGGCTGATCCCGTAGGACCCTTCACCCATCAGCGCTTCACCGCTTATTTTCAATAAAATTCGTCTGTAGCTCATCTCCGTCACCATGCACAGGCCTGATTTTGGCCGGACATCCCGAATTCCATCAACCGCCCACCTGAAAACGGGCAAACCGCTTGACGGAAATGTTCTCGCCCATCTTGGCAATCAGCTCATTGAGCAGGTCCTGGACGGTAAGATCCGGGTTTTTGACAAACTTCTGCTCCATCAGGCAGATCTCGGAGATATACTTCTCAATCTTGCCGGTGACGATTTTTTCGATAATATTTTCCGGCTTGCCCGAATCCTGCGCCTGTTTTACATAGATCGCCTTTTCCCGCTCAATGAGCTCGGCCGGAACATCCTCCCGGGAAACCGCCACCGGGTTAACCGCTGCAACATGCATGGCAACGTCACGGGCAAAGGCCTTGAAATCATCTGTTTTGGCAACAAAATCGGTTTCGCAGCCGACCTCGACCATCACACCGAGTTTACCGCCGGCATGAATATAACTCTCGACAACACCTTCGCTTGTGGCCCGGTCAGCACGTTTTGCCGCAACGGCAAGGCCTTTCTGCCGGAGCAGATCGACAGCCTTTTCCATATCACCATCGGTCTCGCCCAGAGCCTTTTTACAATCCATCATGCCTGCATTGGTCTTATCACGCAGTTCCTTGACCATCTGGCTTGTAATTTTCACTGTCCTGATCTCCTTATGCAATGAAGAGACAGACTTCAGTCTGTCTGCTTGATAATTTCTTTTCTAAAACAGCCCTGAAGAAAGTGAGCTAATCGGCAGCAGCGGCCTCGACCGGCGCTGCCGCCTCCTCATTGTCGGTGGCAGGCTGACTCATGGCGTTTTCAAGCTCCTCAACATCCGGCTCAGCCTCTTCCCCGCGCTTTGCTTTCCCTGCAAGGACCGCATCGGCAATAACCGAACTGATCAGCTTGATGGCACGAATGGCATCGTCATTGCCGGGAATAACATAGCCGATTCCATCCGGATCACAGTTGGTATCGGTCAGAGCGACGACAGGTATATTCAGCTTATTTGCCTCACAGACCGCAATCTCCTCTTTTTTGGGATCAATAACAAAGAGGACGTCCGGCAGACTGCGCATATTCTTAATACCGCCGAGGTTGCGATCCAGCTTGATCCGTTCTTTTTCCATCAGCAGTATTTCCTTTTTGGGAAAACGGTTGATGGTGCCATCTTCCTGCATGGCTTCAATCTTCTTGAGGCGGTCAACAGAACGTTTGATTGTCTGGAAATTGGTCATCATGCCGCCAAGCCAGCGATGATTAACAAAGAACATACCGCACCGCTCAGCTTCCTCCCGAATAATTACCTGGGCCTGACGCTTGGTGCCGACAAAGAGCACTGTGCCCTCATCGGCTACAACATCGGTGATATACGCACAGGCCGTGCGCAGCATTTTCATGGTTATATCAAGGTTGATGATATAAATACCATTCCGCGGCCCATAGATATAGGGCTTCATTTTCGGGTTCCAACGCCTGGTCTGATGGCCAAAATGCAATCCAGCCTGCAGCATCTGCCGCATTGTAACTTTTGTCATGCCTTACTCCTTTATTTTGGTTATTCGTCCATCCCTGTCTCCAATTCCCCAAAGAGGGAACACCAGGGGAGTAATCGGGATGTGTGTGATAGATTCTTCCGGCGGAAGATTTTCATGCAAAAATTTATATATATACCACTTCACCTTCACGTTTTCAAGCCAACCCGCCATTATTCCACATTTGACTGGCTGATAGATGCGCATGGGAATTTCGCACAACATCAAGATGAAACGTAACCCATCACGGGGTTTGTAACCACCATCCCGGGACAACAAGGGATGAAAGCCGGTGCCATCAATAACGGACCTGACCGGGCTTTCCTGTAAAACTATGCGGTTGTACGTACCACAATTTTGCAAGCTTCACAGGTGCCCCTGATTTGTGCAGTTGCTTCCGTCCGCTCTACAGCCCCTGCAGTCGCGTAAAGACGGGGTGCCTGTGACGGCTTACGATGAAACAGCGATCAACGTGGTATCAGAGTCGGCCGGTCACCGAGGACAAAGAGCAGCCAGTCGAACCCAAAGGAGAGCAGGGCCCCGTCATCACGTTCAATCCTGCGGCGGGTATCCTTGCTCAGACGAAACTGTCTGAGCAGACGATGCTGAGAACAATACGCCCTGAAATCGTCGATATTATAACAGACCATGAAGGCAAGGCGCTGCCGCGGTCCGGCCTTACCCTCTCCCTGCCAGGGATTGGAGGCGAAAAAAGCATCGACGTGGGCCCACTCATCGTTCATCTGATTATATTCAAAAAGGAACTGGTCACGTTCCCACTGGGAAACTGTATAGGTCCTCTCCTCTTCATGTCCCTTGCAATATGGATGGTGGGTCATGAAGTAATGCACCTTAAGGGCATCCCTGCCGGGCTGTCGTTCAACAGCCCTTTCAAGGGGATAGGTTCGGCAGGATGAAGGACGATCCCTGTACACCGTGCAGCCCTGCTCACTCAGAAAAGGACATGGATATCCTTTACTTTCGGCCATATTGAGCATGACCGCCGGAAAAAAGGGATGAGAGCCTTCCGCAAGCCTTGCATGACGCTGCATAAACTCGCCGGAATGCAGACCCAGTTTGTTTTTGAGCCTGACAATATCGTACGGATAGAGATACATCTCCACCTTGTGACAACAGGTCAGGAAACAGGATACCCCGGCATGGCAGGCAAAATGAAAAGGCTCTTTGCCAAGAAGTGACCTGCCTTCCGGCACGGGTATGGCCGCCGAATCAACCATGGAAGCCACCTTGCTCAAATCGTTGTTGCTGTCTCATAAATCTAATAGCATGTATGGTATTCTGGTGCATTTTCTCCCGGGCCTTCCATCCCCTCCCCAAAAAAAAAACTGGCTCGATGAATCAACATCAAACCAGTCTTCACGCACCGTCTTGTAGGAGAAAAAAGGTAAGACTACTCTTCTTCGTCTCCCTCGGGCTCTTCAATCACCTCTTCATAGCCGACAAGTTCTACAATAGCCATGGGAGCGGCATCACCAGATCTGGTGCCGGTGCGGATAATACGGGTATATCCGCCCTGCCGGTCGGCATACTGTTCACTGAGCTCATCAAAGAGCTTGACAACTATGCTTCTGGTGCGGATATAGGACATTGCCTGTCGCCTGGCATGGAGATCACCACGTTTGGCCAGTGTAATCATTTTGTCGGCAATCTTCCGGGCCTCCTTGGCCTTGGGAACCGTGGTTACAATGCGCTCATGTTCAAGCAGGGAGGTAACGAGATTGCGCAGCATTGCCTTGCGATGGGCAGGATTTCGACCGAGTTTACGGCCTGCAACTTTATGTTTCATGATCTGATCCTTATTCTTGCCTTAACCTGAGTAGCAGAAGGTGCTGTTTGGGACAGTTATATTTCCTCGGTTTTTTCCTCGGAATCTCCGGGTGGCTTCCAGCCCTCAATCTTCATCCCCAGGGTCAGGTCATGCTCGGCAAGTAATGCTTTAATTTCATTAAGTGATTTACGACCAAAATTTTTCGTCTTCAGCATTTCCGCATCGGTCTTCTGCACCAACTGACCGATATACTGAATATCGGCATTTTTAAGGCAGTTGGCGGAGCGGACAGACAGCTCAAGATCCTCAACATTTTTGTCAAGAAAGGGCGGATACACCACATCATCGCCCTCTCCTTCTGCCTTATCCGGAGCCTTGGCCTTGTCTTCATCAAAATTGATAAAGATGGTCATCTGCTCCTTGAGGATCTTGGCGGCATAGGCAAGTGCGTTTTCAGGCCTGACACTGCCGTCGGTTTCGACCTCAATGGTCAGACGGTCATAATCCGTACGCTGACCAACACGAGCCGAACTGACCACATAATGGATGCGCAGGATGGGCGAAAAAGAAGCATCAATGGGAATAACCCCTATGGCCTGATCTTCCTTCTTATTCTGCTCGGCGGGAACATATCCCTTACCCCAGCGAACCTCGAGCTCAGCCCGGAAAGTGACATCTGCACCGGTAATGGTGCAGATATGCTGATCAGGGTTCATGACCTCAACAAGCCCGCCGCCGATATCACCGGCGGTAACCGGACCCTCGCCCTTTTTCTCGATAATAGCGGTCAGCGTATCAGGTCCGTTTAACTTGAGACGCACCTGCTTCAGATTAAGAATAATCTCAGCCACATCCTCATGAATACCATCAATGGTGGTGAATTCATGAAGGGCATTGTCGATTTTTACCGAAGTAATGGCCGCTCCTCGGATTGAGGAGAGCAATATCCGGCGCAGAGTATTGCCGATGGTCGCGGCAAACCCCCTTTCAAAGGGCTGACAGATGAATCGGCCAAACCGATCAGTATGTGTATTTTCAGTAACCTCCAGTCGTTCCGGAGATATCAGTTCATGCCAGTTTTTGTAAAAGGGATTGTCGTCCCGGATTTCTTGTTCCATGCAATACCTGATTACTTGGGTTTACTTGGAGTACAGCTCTACAATAAGCTGTTCCTGAATCGGGAGTGTGATTTCCTCGCGATTAGGCATCGCCTTAACGGTTCCCTGAAAGTTTTTTGAATCAAGTTCTATCCAGCTTGGCACACCTCTGCGGGCAGCACCTTCGATATTATCCTTGATCGTCTCATTGGAACGACTTTTTTCCTTAAGCGAGATAACATCACCGACCTTGACAAAGTAGGAAGGGATATTGACCTTTTTGCCATTGACCATAAAATGATTATGGCGGATAAGTTGACGGGCCTGGTCTCTTGAACTGGCAAAGCCTAATCTGTACACAGTGTTATCAAGACGCCTCTCAAGCATAATAAGCAGATTTTCACCTGTTACGCCTTTAGCCTGATCGGCCATGTGAAAATAGCGACGGAATTGCTTTTCAAGCATTCCGTACATGTGTTTTACTTTCTGTTTTTCTCTGAGCTGAATCGCGTAATCAGAAACCTTACGGAAACGGTTTTGCCCATGCTGTCCGGGAGAATATGATCTACGTTCAAAAGAACATTTATCCGAATAGCATCGATCCCCTTTCAGGAAAAGTTTCAAATTTTCGCGTCTGCATGTCCTGCAGGATGCTCCGGTATATCTGGCCACTATAGCCCTCCATCAATTATCGGTATCGGTTTTACGCAACGATCAGCACGCCATCTGGTTGCAACCGTACAGTACAATAAACCGCTAAACCCTTCGGCGTTTGGGTGGCTTGCAGCCATTATGCGGTATAGAGGTAACGTCTACTATCTTACTCACTTCCAGCTCGACCGTGGTCAATGCCCGCAAGGCAGCCTCACGACCGGGACCGGGACCCTTGACACGAACCTCGACCTTGCGGAGGCCATGGTCCTTTGCCTTGCCAACGGCATCGGCAAGCGCTTTCTGGGCGGCGAAAGGTGTTGACTTGCGTGATCCCTTGAAGCCGATCACGCCGGCACTTGACCAGGCTAAAGTATTACCCTGCCGGTCTGATATGGTGATAACCGTGTTATTGAAGGTAGAATAGATAAAGATTATCCCCTCGGGGATATTCTTCTTTTCACGACGCTTGCTCCGTGCGCCCTTTGCTGCCTTAGCCATAATTACTCCGTCTTAGCAATCCGTTCTCAGTCACTGAAATAGATATCGATGACCAAATCTCTTTATCTCAAAAGCAAGCTATCTGCGCACGGATCCGCGCCGTGGCCCCTTTCGTGTTCTTGCATTTGTCTTGGTTCTCTGGCCACGGCAAGGTAGCCCCTGACGATGACGACGACCACGATAACAGCTAAGGTCCTTAAGCCTCTTGATGTCCATGGACACCTCCCGACGCTTATCACCCTCGACCACATAGTCATTTTCAATGATCTTCCTGATACGGGTTATCTCTTCACCACTCAGATCATCACTGTTCATCTGGTACGGCAGATCAGCCTTGTCGAGAATTTCACGGGCTGTAGTCAGGCCGATCCCATATATATAGGTTAACGCCCGATCCATATGTTTGTTTCGTGGTAAATCCACACCAGCTATACGTGCCAAGATCTCACTCCTTATTGAACGTAAAAAGCGGCTATAAGCCTGAAATCAACCCTGCCGTTGTTTATGCTTTTTATTTTTACAGCTTACGCGCACGATTCCCTTGCGCTTGATAATTTTACAGTCACTGCACATTTTTTTTACTGATGAACGTACTTTCATCGCTCTTTCTCCTTCCGGCCATTCTGCATTCATGCGCTTGCAGAATGCCGGTATGTACAAATGCAACCCAGGCACCTTGGCCTGCGCTGCACTATCACTTTTTCCTTTTCCCGCCTTTGGATCGGAAGGTAACCCGGCCCCGGGTCAGATCGTAGGGAGACAGCTCAACCGTCACCTTGTCACCCGGCAGAATCTTGATATAATGCATCCGCATCTTACCAGATATATGAGCCAGCACCTTGTGCCCGTTTTCGAGCTCAACCCGAAACATGGCATTGGGTAATGGCTCAACGATCGTTCCTTCTACTTCAATGGCTTCCTCTTTGGCCATAAGCTCATCCAATTAAGTATAAATTAAGTGCAAAAAAAGGTATTATATTACCTTCTACTCTTTTTTCAAGTCATTTGAAGAGGAAAATGTAATAATCCTACTTTGGCAACCCGGGAGGTCAAGAAAAACGAAAAAAAATGGCTCCCATCTGAAGTGCCTGATTGAGGACAATAACTCTCATCAATTCCCTGTATCCTGACCCTTTCTCTCGCTCAGTACAAACGGCCCGTCTTTGGTTACGGCAACGGAATGCTCAAAATGGGCGGAAGGCTTGCGATCAGCGGTGATAACTGTCCAGTGATCCCGCAGGACTGTAACCTTGTGCGTACCCATGTTCACCATGGGTTCTATGGCAATAACCATTCCTTCCAGCAGGCGCGGCGACGCCCCCTTGCGGACATAGTTGGCAACTTCGGGAGCCTCATGCAGGTATGTTCCAATACCATGACCGACAAATTCCCGGACCACTGCATAGCCGCGTTTTTCAACATACTCCTGGACTGCCCTGGACACATCAGAAACACGGTTGCCGATCCGGACCTGTTCAATGGCTTTAGAAAGCGAATTTTCCGTAACAGTGAGTAAGGACTGCACCGATTCCTTTATTGTACCGACAGGAATCGTTACTGCCGAATCACCGTAAAAGCCCTTATACAGTGTTCCAAAGTCAACAGAGACAATGTCACCCGTCCTCACCTTGACGCGTTTTGAGGGAATGCCATGCACAACCTGTTCATTAATGGAAACACAAAGAGATGCGGGAAAGCCTCGATATCCCTTAAATGCAGGTACGGCGCCATGATCACGACAATACTGTTCAGCCCATCTGTCCAGCTGCCATGTGGTCAAACCGGGTTTCATCTCCCGATGGAGCATGGAAAGAACACCAGCGACAATCTGGTTGGCCTCATACATAACCTGAAGCTCTTCGGGAGTCTTCAGGGTAATGGCCCTCTCCTTTCCTGTCGACGTCACGGAATCCTCAGCGTCGTCCCTTTATCCTGCCGGCCTTCATGAAACCGTCATAATTTCTCATCACAAGATGAGATTCTATCTGAGAGATGGTGTCAATGGCCACACCGACAACGATGAGCAGAGCAGTACCACCGAAATAAAAGGGAACGTTGAACTTATTGATCAGCAGCGTGGGCATGACACAGACCGCACTCAAATAAATGGCCCCGATCACCGTCAGGCGGGTCAACACATAATCGATGAATTCGGCGGTCTTTTTCCCTGGTCGGATGCCGGGAATAAAGCCGCCGTTTTTTTTCAGATTATCGGCAACATCATCCGGCTTGAATGTGACGGCTGTATAAAAAAAGCAGAAGAAGACGATCATCACCACATAGAGAAGATAATAATAGACCGTGCCGGGAGAGAGCATGGCCGAAACCTGCTGAACCCAGTCAATCTTGATGAACGAACCGATGGTGGCCGGAAACATCATGATCGATGAGGCAAAGATCGGCGGAATAACACCGGAAATGTTGAGTTTGAGCGGCAGATGGGATGACTGACCGCCATAGACCCTCCTGCCGACAACCCTTTTGGCATACTGGATGGGTATCCGCCGTTGTGCTGTTTCAAAAAAGACAATAAAGGCGACAATAAAGAACATCAGGACCAGCATGACCGGAACAAAGACCACGGCTATTTCACCGGCCTTGATCAGCTGAATCGAATTGCCGATGGCAGCGGGCATGCGGGCGACGATACCGGCGAAGATGATCAACGAGATACCGTTACCAACACCGCGCTCGGTCATCTGCTCACCAAGCCACATGATAAATGCTGTTCCGGTGGTCAGGGTCAGTACGGTCATCAGCTTGAACTGGAGGCCCGGCTCAAGGACAATGGCTGCACCACCGGGACCGGACATGCCTTCCAGGCCAGTGGCAATGAAAAACCCCTGGATCAGGGACAGGGCCACCGTGGAATATCTGGTATACTGAGTAATCTTGCGCCGGCCGGCCTCGCCTTCCTTGGACAAGGCCTCAAGCTGTGGAATAACAACCGTCAGCAACTGGATAATAATTGATGCCGAGATATAGGGCATGATACCAAGGGCAAAAATGGAAAAATTTTTCAATGCCCCACCGGAAAACATATTGAACATGCCAAAAAGCGTACCGGCATTCTGCTGAAAAAAAGCGGCAAGCGCTTCGCCGTTAATTCCCGGGGTGGGGATCTGCACCCCCATCCTGTATACAAAAAGCATAAAGAGGGTGAAAAGCACCCTCTTTCTCAACTCAGGAATATTGGCCGCACTGGCAAGTCCACTCATGCCTTACTCCTTGACCGTGCCACCGGCCGCAGTAATTTTTTCCCTGGCCGACTGACTGAGTTTATCAACCTCTATGGTAAGGGCCTTGCTGATATCACCATTGGCAAGAATTTTAACCAGACAATTTTTATTCCTGATCAATCCTGCGGAAAAAAGTGTCTCATGATCAACAGTTGCCCCGGCATCAAAACGATCCAGATCAGACAGGGAAACAATCTCATATTCCTTCTTGAAAATGTTGGTAAATCCTCGCTTGGGCAGACGACGATGCAGGGGCATCTGACCACCTTCAAAACCGGGTTTCTGACTGTAACCTGACCTTGAACGTGCTCCCTTGTGGCCGCGGCCAGCAGTTTTTCCATGGCCACTTCCGGGGCCACGTCCCAATCTTTTATTACCGCGCCTGGATCCTTTTGCAGGTGAGAGGTTATTCAGTTTCAGCATGTCCTATTCCTCAACCCGAACAAGATGTTGTACCTTGGCTATCATGCCACGTATCTCGGGAGTATCTTTTCTGGTTATTGTTTTATAGACCTTTGTCAGGCCAAGTCCTACCAGAGTCGCACGAATCTTTTTGGTACTGCCGATGCCACTCTTCACAAGTGTAATAGTCACTGTATCGCTCATTTCTCAACCAATAGGTTAAATCCACGTTTTGCCAGCCGTAATCAGGCAACCATTTCCTCAACCTTGAGACCACGCAGACGTGCTATCTGTTCAGCAGATCTCAGTCGACGCAAACCGTCTATGGTTGCCTTGACCAGATTATGGGGATTATTTGATCCCAGACACTTGGTCAGTATATTCTGGACACCGGCGGCCTCGAGCACTGCTCTGACAGCCCCGCCGGCAATAACTCCGGTACCATCGGAAGCCGGTTTCAGCATGACCGAACCGGATTTAAACTTACCGATAATGTCATGGGGTATGGAAACATCAGTCAGGGCAACGTGCTGCATGTCCTTTCTTGCCCGTTCAATGCCCTTCCGGATAGCCTCGGGAACCTGATTGGCCTTACCGAGCCCATATCCGACGCGGCCCTTACCGTCTCCGACCACAACTATGGCGCTGAAGCTGAAACGACGGCCACCTTTCACAACCTTGGCAACGCGGTTGATAAATACTATTTTTTCGATGAGCTCTTCCTGATCTCCATCTTTTGCACGTTTAAAATCAGCCAAGAAACACCCCCGTTTAATTCCCTTTCGTTAACAGTTTACAAAAGACAGCATCTCACTGTCTAAAATTTCAAGCCACCTTCACGGGCGCCTTCGGATAAAGCCTTGATTCGACCATGATAGATATTACCGCCGCGATCATAGACAACTTCGGAAATACCTGCCGCCAGAGCCTTTCTGGCAATGGCCTCACCTACTTTTTTGGCCTGTTCGCATTTACCTGAACAGGAAGAGGTATCAACATCTCCGTCCTGGGTGGAAGCCGATGCGAGTGTAGTCTGTTGTACATCATCAATAATCTGAACGTATATATGACGATTACTCCTGAACACTCGCATTCTCGGGCGTTGCCCGGTGCCAAAGATCTTGTTACGGATACGTTTGATTCGCTTTCTGCGCGCAGAAAGTTTGAGACTTGTCTTTGCCATGATACCTTTTCAACCTCGTTCTATCTTAAGCCGCTGCAGCGCCTGACTTACCAACCTTGCGGACAATATGCTCATCAGCATAGCGGATACCCTTTCCCTTGTACGGTTCAGGCTTGCGAATCTGCCGTATTCTGGCGGCGGTCAGGCCAACAAGTTCTTTGTCGACACCGGTCAGGGTAATCATGTTGTCCTTGTCAACGCTCACTTCAATTCCATCGGGAAGTTTGAATTCAACCGGATTGGAATAACCGACATTCAGGGTCAGGGTCGATCCGGAGGCCTTGGCACGGTAACCTACTCCCTCAACCATGAGTTTTTTCTCAAACCCCTTGTCAACGCCAATAACCATATTGTTGACGAGCGATCGTGTCATTCCCCAGAAAGCCATGACACGCTTACTGGTGCCCCTGGGCGTGCAGACAAGCTCATCGCCCTGTTGTGAAATCTCTATTTCGGGCCGTATATCACGCTCCAGGGTTCCTTTACCACCGGACACCTTGACATACGTTCCCTTCAGTTCAACCTTGACTCCCGCCGGAACCGGAATAGGCTGTTTACCAATCCTGGACATCTCCTGCCTCCTTTCTACACTAAAGAGTGATTACCACACGTCACAGAGCAATTCGCCGCCGACATTGAGTCTGCGCGCTTCCCGGTCAGTCATTATTCCCTTGGAGGTAGAGAGAATTCCCACACCCAGCCCACTCATTACCTTGGGAATATTTGAACTCTTCTTATACTGACGCAGACCGGGTTTGCTGACTCTGCGAATACCGGTAATAACCTGTTCATCATTCGGTCCATATTTCAAGGTAACCTTCAAGGTCCCCTGGACACCTTCATCGATGATCTGATAATCGCTAATGTAGCCCTCTTCCTTCAACACCTTGGCTACACCGACCTTTAATCTGGAAAGCGGCATTTCAACTGTTTCAAAACGCGCTGCAACTCCATTGCGTATCCTGGTGAGCATATCTGCCAGCGGATCACTCATAGACATGAGATGTTACCTCTCTTCAATATCTCTTTTGTGTAAGACATTATAAAATATTGCATATCCCTATGCAGTTGTGTCAGGCTACCAACTCGACTTGGTTACGCCGGTCACCTCCCCCTGGGAAGCGAGTTTACGGAAACAAAGTCTGCATATGCCAAATTTACGTATAAACGCCCTGGAACGACCACAGAGCGGACATCTGTTATATGCCCGAACCTTGAATTTAGGTGTACGATTGGCCTTGGCAATGAGTGATTTTTTCGCCACAGCTACCTCCTGTGCATGCTAAGAAATAAAATGTAGTGTCTTGTCTTGCTGGTCAGCGCTTTTTGAAAGGCATTCCCATAAGAGCAAGTAACTCTCTACCCTGCTCATCACTTTTGGCAGAGGTAACAATGGTTATATTCAGACCGCGAACCTTATCGATTTTATCATAATCAATCTCGGGGAAAATCAGATGCTCGTTGATGCCCATGGAATAATTACCATTGCCGTCAAAGCCTTTGGGTGAAACACCACGGAAGTCACGCACCCGGGGAAGAGCGATATTCATCAGCTTGGTGAGAAAATCATACATCCTTTCCCGCCGCAATGTCACCCGGGCGCCAATGGGCATTCCTTCACGAAGCTTGAAGGTGGCTATGGATTTCTTTGCCCTGGTTACAACGGCCTTCTGACCGGCGATCAACGTCAATTCGTGTACTGCTTTATCAACGATCTTTGGATTCTGGACCGCCTCACCCAGCCCCATATTCAGGACAACCTTTTCAACATGAGGAATTTCCATCACATTGCTCAGGTTAAACTTTTCCCTGAGCTGGGAACGAATATTCTTTTCGTAATTCTCTTTCAAAGTAGCCATTATTTACTCCGTATGCGGAACGCTGAACTATTTCTTAGCCGTTTCAATGGTGGCGCCGCATTTTTTGCAGACCCGCACCTTGGTGCCATCTTCAAGGAATTTTTTCCCGGTACGTACAGTCTCAGCGCATTCCGGACAAACCAGCATCAGGTTTGAAATATGTACAGATGCCTCACGATCGATAATCTGTCCAGGCTGTGTGGCATCAACGGGCTTCTGATGCTTTTTTATCATATTGATACGTTCAACAACCGCCCTGTTGTGATCCCTGTCGATGCGGAGAATCTTACCAACTCTTCCCTTATCCTTTCCAGCGATAACCTCTACCTGATCATTTACTCTCAGGCTTGTCTGTCCCTGCCGCATTATCGTTCCTCTTCTCTATCTTAAGCCGTCTGTCACTCTGTATTTCCTATAAAACTTCAGGAGCAAGAGATATAATTTTCATAAATCCCATCGAACGAAGCTCCCGGGCAACCGGACCAAAAATACGTGTCCCGATGGGCTCACCGGAGCCGGACAGTAAAACCGCGGCATTTTCATCAAAACGGACCGTGGTATCCTCTGGCCTGGATATCTCCTTTCTGGTCCGCACAACAACAGCATCAAGCACATCGCCTTTTTTTACCTTGGCGTGAGGGATGGCCTCTTTTACCGTTACGACAATAACATCGCCAATCCCGGCATAGCGCCTTCTGGTACCGCCAAGCACCCTGATACAAAGCACCTTTTTGGCACCGGAATTATCTGCCACGTTGAGTATGGTTTCAGTTTGAATCATTATTCCACCTGAGAAATTGTATTTGCCTGACGAGGATCAGCGCCTGTCACACTGCACGCTCCAGTATTGTCAGTACCCGCCAACGCTTGTTTTTAGACAAAGGGCGGCATTCTTCTATCAAAACGGTATCGCCGACATTGCACTCGTTCTTTTCATCATGGGCCATATATTTCATCCGGCGACGAATATATTTACCATAGAGTTTATGCCGTACCTTACGTTCAACCAGGATGACTACACTTTTATCCATCCCGTTGCTTACTACCGACCCTCGACGGGTTTTCCTGTTGTTTTCACTCATTCTTTCAGTCCAGTGGATATTCGTTGATCAACAACTGTGCTATTGATTCGCCTGTTCTCTGATGATAGTCTGAATCCGGGCTATATCTCGCCGCAGCAGTGACAACCGGGCGGGATTTTCCAGTCTGCGAATACCATGTTGGAATTTGAGTTTAAAGAGATCCTCGCGAATATCGTGCTCTTTCTTGCGTAGATCATCCATACTCATTTCACGGAGTTCCTTTGCCTTCATAACGATGTGCTCCTGGTAATAACCTTTGTAGCAAAAGGGAATTTATAGCCAGCCAGGCGAAGAGCCCTGACAGCAAGTTCCTCAGGAACGCCTTTAAGTTCATAAAGAATACGACCGGGACGAATCGTGGCAACCCAGTATTCAGGCGAACCCTTACCTTTACCCATCCGGGTTTCAGCAGGCTTTTTGGTGATGGGCTTATCAGGAAAAATCCGTATCCACATTCTGCCGCCACGCTTTACCTTCCTGTTGATTGCGACACGACCGGCCTCAATCTGCTGGGCAGTAAGACGGCCACGGCCAACAGCTTTCAGGGCATAGTCACCAAAGACCAGGCTCGATCCCTTCTGAGAGACTCCGCGCATCCGCCCTTTATGCTGTTTTCTATGTTTGACTTTTTTTGGACTAAGCATTCTCGTTAACCCTGTTAGAGTTTATAATACCTCTGGTACATACCGTATAAACGCATAGAGACGTTACTACTGCGCCATAGCCATTTCATTTTCAGAGAGAATTTCACCCTTGAAGATCCAGACCTTGACGCCAATGACCCCATAGGTAGTTTTGGCCTCGGCAGTTCCGTAATCTATGTCTGCCCGCAGGGTATGCAAAGGTACTCGCCCTTCCTTGAACCACTCTGTTCTGGACATCTCAGCTCCGCCAAGACGACCGGCACAGGAGACCTTAATCCCCTTCACTCCGAAACGCAGGGCTGAGTTGATGGATTTTTTCATGGCCCGGCGAAAGGCAATCCGACGCTCGAGCTGCATGGCTATATTCTCGGCCACGAGCTGGGCATCAGCTTCCGGCCGCCGGATCTCCTGAATATCTATCAGGCATTCACGCCCAAATGAACGCTCAAGATCCTTTTTGAGCAGCTCAATTTCAGAACCTTTTTTTCCTATAACTATTCCGGGACGGGCAGTGAACAGCTTGATCCGTATTTTTTCACCGGTCCGCTCAATAACAATCCTTGATATTCCGGCATGGTAAAGGCGTTTTTTAAGATATTTACGAATCTGCTGATCCTGATATAGATGAACAGCATAGTCCTTATTCGCATACCAGATTGATTCCCAAGACCGCGTTATACCCAACCGCAATCCAATAGGGTTAACTTTTTGTCCCAAGGTGTTCCTCCGTTCCCTCTAACAGTTGATCTCTAATAATGCTGAACATGTTCTAATCAGTCGCTTGGCTTACAAAGCCTCATCGACAACAACGGTGATGTGACTGGTCCGTTTTATGATCCGGGTTGCCCTGCCCATGGCCCGGGGCCGGAACCGCTTCAGACTCGGTCCGCCATTAATCTGAATGGACTTTATATACAGGGTATCCACATCAATGGTCTCCATCTGATCGGCATTTGCTACCGCAGATTCAATGACCTTACGTAGAATTCGTGCGCCTTTCTTAGGCATGTACCGTAACGCAGTGATAGCCTCATCAACATTCATTCCCCGCACCGTATCTGCAACCAGACGTGCTTTCTGGGGAGAAATGCGTATATATTTGGCGACGGCTTTGGTTTCCATCGTTCGACTCCTTATGGTGCCTGCAGTGATCTGTTCCTACCGGCCTTTATTCTTTCTATCAGAGGCGTGACCGTAGAATATCCGGGTTGGCGAAAACTCTCCGAGTTTATGACCAACCATATTCTCGGTTACATACACGGGAATAAATTTTTTCCCGTTATGGACGGCAAAGGTCAGTCCAACCATCTCAGGGATAATATCCGATCGCCTTGACCAGGTCTTGATTACTTTACGTGATCCAGACTCCTGAGCATGTTCTACTTTTTTCAAAAGATGATCATCGACAAAAGGTCCCTTTTTAATGGATCGAGCCATTGTTTTTCTCCTGGTTACTTACGCTTGGTAATAATGTCACGATCGGAAGCCTTTCTCTTCCGTGTTTTGAATCCCTTGGTCGGAACACCCCAGGGGGTGCAGGGATGACGGCCACCCGAACTTTTTCCTTCACCACCACCCATTGGATGATCAATGGGATTCATGGCAACACCACGGACAGACGGACGTTTACCCTTCCAGCGTGAGCGCCCGGCTTTACCAAGTTTTTCGCTGGCATGCTCGGAATTGCCGACCGCACCGATACAGGCACGGCATTCCTTTCTGAAGCGGCGGACCTCACCCGAGGGCAACTTGACAAGAACAAAATCCTGATCCTTGGCCATCAGCTGAGCCGAAGCTCCGGCGGAACGAACCATCTGGGCGCCCTTGCCTATCTTCATCTCAACATTGTGGATGATGGTACCAAGGGGAATGTTGACCATGGGCAGGCAGTTACCGGGTTTTATATCAACGTCTGAACCGGCAACAACCGTATCACCGACAGATATACTGCCGGGTGCGAGTATATAGCTCTTTTCGCCGTCCGTATAGGTTATCAGTGCGATATGGGCGGAACGGTTCGGATCATATTCGATGGCCGTCACCACAGCCGGCACACCTGTTTTATTGCGTTTCCAATCAATAATCCTGTACTTTCTCTTATGTCCGCCGCCACGATGCCGCGAGGTGATCCTGCCGTAGCAGTTGCGACCACCCTTTTTATTCAACGGGGCAAGCAGTGATTTTTCAGGTTCCTTATTGGATAACTCCGGACTCTTGACAGATACCTGGTGTCTTTTACCCGGTGATGTCGGTTTATGGGTCTTTAGTGCCATGATATATCCCGCTTTAGCTTATGAGTACTGTGCAGACAAAGAGCTTATCAGTACAGGTAGCGATCCTGTTAATTAACGTAGCTTATAACTCGTCAAGAAAGTTTATTTCGCCTTCCGACAGAGAAATATATGCTTTTTTCCAGTCCTTTGTTTTACCAACTGATTTTATGCCGATTCTTTTTTGCTTTCCTCTCATATTAACAGTATTGACAGAAGCAACCTTGACATCAAAAAGATCCTCAACCGCCCTTTTGATTTCAATCTTATTCGCACGTGGATCAACTTTGAAAACCACTGTTCCCCGAAGCTCCTGGAGGAGATTGCTTTTTTCTGTCAAACAGGGACTCTTGATGATCTCGTAGAGGACCTTCATACCATCAACCTCTCTTCAAGCTGTGCCAGTGAATCCTGGGTGAGCATCAGTTTTGAGTATTTCAAAATATCGAAAACATTTAACCCGGCCACAGGAAGAACCTTATAGCCGACAGCGTTTCGTGCAGATTTTGAAACCGTCTGATCATCAGCTGCGGTTACCACCAGGCAGTCATCAAAATCAAAGTTGTTCATCACACCGACAAAGGCCTTTGTCTTGATGGCATCAAGGCCAAGCGTGTCAACAACTACAATATTCCCTTCGCTATTGCGTGCCGAAAGGGCCATGCGCAACGCCAGACGACGAACCTTTTTGGGCAGTTTATACCCATAATCGCGCGGCCTGGGGCCAAAGGTGATTCCACCGCCCCTCCAGATCGGGGAAGTCCTCGATCCTGAACGCGCCCGGCCTGTACCTTTCTGACGCCAGGGCTTGGCACCACCGCCGCGGACCTCGCCCCGGGTTTTTGTGCAGGCGCTTCCAGCACGACGGTTAGCGCGTTGCATACGGACTACCTCATGCAGAACGCTTACATTGACCTCAACATTAAACAGAGCATCATTGAGCTCTATTTCTCCGACCTTTTCAGCGGAGCTATTAACAACATCGCATACTGCCATGTTTGTCTCCTTCTACAGCAGATGGAATTATCAATGAATTGATCCTGGCTTCCTGGATACATCAAGCCGCTAAATCACTCCATCTCACCTACGCGTTCTTGGTATAAATACTGAGCAGACCATTCTTGGCACCAGGTACAGCGCCTTCGACAAGAAGAATATTTTCATCAATCCGGATATCGACAATGGTCAGATTTTTCTGGGTTACAGTATTATTGCCCATCTGTCCGGGAAGTTTCTTCCCCTTGATCACCTTGCCCGGGTAAGCGGAGCAACCTATGGAACCTGGAGCCCTGTGAAAACCCGAACCATGCGATGCCTTGCCGCCGGCAAAACCATGCCGTTTCATGACACCCTGATAACCGCGCCCCTTGACCCTGCCTGTAATATCCACTTTATCACCAACCTCAAGAAGATCGGCAACACAGATCACCTGACCCAGCTCAAAGGAATCCGGATCAGCTACACGAAATTCACGGACATGATAAAAACCCTTGCCACCAGCCCGCTTGAAATGACCGGCCTCGGGCTTGTTCAGGCGCGACTCCTTTTTTTCAAGGAAACCAACCTGGATGGCATTATAGCCCTCCCTGGTCGTGGTCTTCTTCTGGAGCACGGTACAGGGACCGGCCTCGATAACAGTGACAGCTATGGACCGACCATTCTCGTTATAGAGTCGCGTCATTCCAATTTTCCGTCCCAGTATTCCATTTGTTTTCGGCATTTCATTACCTGTAATTCTTCAATTACCGTTAAGACTTCCCTGCAAACACCTGTTGTGAATCAGGGGAGCTTGATCTCGACATCAACCCCGGCAGAGAGCTCCAGCTTCATGAGCGAATCTATGGTCTGCTGTGTTGGCTCAAGTATATCAAGCAGTCGTCGGTGGGTACGCATCTCAAACTGTTCCCGCGACTTCTTGTTCACATGGGGCGAACGGAGAACAGTATACTTGTTGATGCTGGTAGGCAGCGGAATCGGACCCGCAACAGTTGCGCCGGTCCGCCGTGCCGTTTCCACGATCTCTTTGGTTGACTGATCAAGAAGCTTATGATCATACCCTTTGAGCCTGATACGAATTTTATCTGTAGGTATCATAGGTTCCCACTTATTCTATAATTTCGCTGATGACGCCGGCACCAACGGTACGGCCGCCCTCGCGGATGGCGAAACGGAGACCCTCTTCCATGGCAATCGGGGTGATCAGCTCTCCGGTAATGTGGATATTATCACCGGGCATGACCATCTCGACCCCTTCCTCAAGGGTGCAGACACCGGTCACGTCCGTGGTCCGGAAGTAAAACTGGGGACGATAGCCGTTGAAAAACGGGGTATGACGCCCACCCTCTTCCTTGGTCAGGATATAGGCCTCGGCCTTGAACTTCTTATGCGGGGTGATCGAGCCGGGAGCGGCAAGAACCTGACCGCGGACAACTTCTTCACGCTTGGTGCCGCGCAGAAGCGCGCCGATGTTATCACCGGCCTGACCCTCATCAAGGATCTTGCGGAACATCTCAACGCCGGTGATGGTCGTCTTCTGGGTGTCACGGATACCGACAATCTCGATCTCGTCACCAACATGGATTACACCACGTTCAACACGACCGGTGGCAACCGTGCCGCGACCGGAGATGGAAAATACATCCTCAACCGGCATGAGAAAGGGCTTGTCGATGTCACGCTTCGGCTCGGGAATCCAGGAATCAATGGCATCCATCAACTCCCAGATGCACTTGGTCTTTTCCTCGTCCTCGGGATTCTCCAGGGCCTGCAGAGCGGAACCCTGAATGATCGGCGTATCATCACCGGGAAACTCATACTTGTCGAGCAGCTCGCGCAGCTCCATCTCGACCAGCTCGATCAGCTCCTCGTCGTCGACCATGTCGCACTTGTTCAAAAATACAACCATGGCCGGAACACCGACCTGACGGGCAAGGAGGATATGCTCGCGGGTCTGGGGCATGGGGCCGTCATCGGCACCGACAACCAGAATCGCACCGTCCATCTGGGCCGCACCGGTGATCATGTTCTTTATATAGTCAGCATGGCCGGGACAGTCCACATGCGCATAGTGGCGCTTATCGGTCTCATACTCAACATGGGCCGTGGCAATGGTGATTCCACGCTCTTTTTCCTCCGGAGCCTTGTCAATATCGCTGAAATCAGTGAATTCAGCCTGGCCCTTGGTGGCAAGTACACGAGTTATAGCCGCCGTCAGGGTCGTCTTGCCATGATCGATATGGCCAATCGTGCCAACATTGACATGCGGCTTCGTCCGCTCAAATTTCTCCTTTGCCATAACCGT